>Ga0233425_10000695_pt1 | contig 84238 bp, 61 predicted proteins | sample Watercolumn_Towu_2_FD_181712 | JGI IMG/M metagenome (GOLD analysis project Ga0233425, IMG submission 181712) | Freshwater microbial communities from Lake Towuti, South Sulawesi, Indonesia - Watercolumn_Towuti2014_140_MG | ecosystem: Environmental > Aquatic > Freshwater > Lake | place...
CATGGGCGGCGGCGGAGGAGGCGGCGGCTGCGCGGATACCTGAACGCCGTGAACCCTTCGGCCCGTGCGGCCGAATCAACGGTCATCCGTCGCCGATCAATCGATCGGCAGGACACCGACATTGATGTACGCTTCGATCATCTTCTTGAAGCTGTCGAACACGGCTATCTCACCAAATTCGTCGCGAAACACGACCGGTGGTTCTTTCCCTTTGGCGGGCGGCATGAAGAAGTAGACGCCGCCAAAGAAATCGGTACCAAAGATCAGCTTGTTCGCCACGAAAATCCTCGCTTCCGTCTCGGTCTCTTTCTTGAGATTCACTTTCTTCTCGTACTTTGCAACGTTGCCATCCGTAGCCTCGCCATTTTCCTCTTCCCAATTTTCCAGCCAGCACTTTCGAAACTTGGTGATATCCTTCAGCGCTTTGTCGGTCGCTTTTTGCTGCGCTCCAATCAGCGTAAACGTCCCATTAAAACCGACCATGCCGTTTGTAATGGCCAGAAACTCTCGATACTCGCCCGGAAATGCACAGCCCTGCTTCTTTTCGAACGCATCGATCTCGACTTTCTTGGCAGGGGCGAACAGCTTTGGACCGCCACCCTTGAGGTTCGATAACTTGCGGTCTTCCTCCCAGATCTTGCAGACGATGTCGATGCGATCCTTGAATGTCGATTTTGGCGTCATGGTTACTCCTTTGGTTTACGATCAATTACTCGTCTACTTGCACTTCGGTGTCCGCGGTGACTTGTCAGGGCAATGACTCTTGTCGCCCGCTACGACGCGAGTCAGCGCTTGTCCATTCTTGCCTTTCAGCGCTTTTTTCATCTGTGATCCAAGGCTACGGTTCACGCTGGCATTGACTGGGTAGTAGTTCGAGCATTCGTCCTTTCCGCCCATCTGCTTATCCACCGCGTGATCGATGTCGTCCTGACAATCTTGCTTTTTCCCCTTGCCGTTCGGCGAGCCTTTTTTGGCTTTACCGTTCTTTTCCTTACACTTCTTCTTATATTCGTCCTGCAGATTCTGTGACTTGCGCGCGCACTTCGAAATGACCAGTCCAGGTTTGCCTTTGGCCTTGGCGGTCCGGATGGCTGCATTGTACCGATCGACTTTCTTTTGAAATGCGGCCATCTGAGCCTTGTTCCAATCGCAGCGAGGCACTAGCGTGATCGAAAATTGCCCGTACGGATCGATCCAGGTAAGTGGCTCGAGCACATACTCGTAGACGTTCAGGCTGCCGTGAATCGAATGCGGATCCTGGGTGAGGAAGCGTGCGCAGAACGGATCATAGTAGCGCTGGTAGTTATAGCTGAGTTGCAGTTCGGGATCGTGGTATTGCCCTTGGAAACGCAGCGGGCAGTTGGTCCAAGGGCGCGGGGCGGCACCGCTGTTTTGGTCGGCGCCGAAGCTCGAAGCGCTGCGGGACCAGAGCAGCGTCCCGTCCCACCCGACCAGCTCGCGCGGCGACGCGATCTGGTCCAGCACCACGATCGCCTTTTCTCCGCCACGACTGATGGCGATCGGAAAGAACGAGGTCGGCAGGTAGAGATAGTGGTTTTCCCCGTCGGCCGATTCTTCCTTGAAGAGCGTGTCGCCGGCCCAACGGAACAGCGTGTTTTGTTCGCCGCGTTGTTTTTCCAGACGCCGCCCCATCGGATCGTAGCGGAAGCGCGATTGGGTTCCGTCGGGCAGCGTCGCTTGCTGCAACCGATTTTCCCAATCGTACTCGTAATGTGTCTCACCGTCCGCGGCGGCAGTTTTCACCCGATTCCCACGGCGATCGTATTCGTAGCGCACGCCGCCGGCGCGGGTTAGGCGATTGCCCGGCAGCAGGTCGGAATCAGGGTAGAGCTGGCAAGAGCGGACATTGCCCGTTGCGTCGTATTCATACCACTCCGTCGTCGTGCCGTTTGATTCGACGCGCGCCAGCCTGCCCAACGAATCGTATTCGTAGCGGCGATCGTACGCTGCCAGGTCAAAGGCAGGCCCCATCGATTCAAAGATCAGTTGGTCGGCCTGGTCATAGCCAAACACGCGCCGCAGGACTTGGCCGCCGCTGGCATCGTGCAGCGCCGCCTCTTTCATACGATCGCACCGGTCGTAGTCGAAGCGCAACGACCAACCTTGGGGATAGTCCAGCCGGAGCAGCAGGTCGCGATCGTTGTAAGAGCAGGCAAAGTCACCAAAATGACTGTCGCGGATTCGCGTCACGCGTTTGCGACAATCGTATTCGTATTCCGTGGCTCGGCCACCTTCCGGTTCCGCGACGCGCGTCAGATTGTCGCAACAATCGTACTCAAAAGCGATTTCCCAGCCGTCCTGGATCTCTTTGACGACGCGGCTGCGGGCGTCGAGCTCCCGCAGGACCGAACCGCCCGGGCCGGCGGCCGAGACCAGATGTCCGGTGGCAAAGCTCAGCAGGCATTGCGTCCCGTCCGGGTAAGTTCGCGATTCGGGAGCCAGGGACGGTCCTTCCACGTCGACCCACGAACCGTCATGGTCGGTGGTGCGGCGCGGTTCGCCGGTCAGCGGATCGTAGCTTACCGTGATCGACCGGCCATCGTGACCTTCCGTGTGGATCACCCGCCCGGCCGCGTCATACATGAACGTCATGCGGTTGCCCGCCTTGTCGATCAAGGCGGTCATCCGCGATTCCAGATCGCGCTCAATTACCAGCGCCTTGCCATAAACATCGACAACTCGGACCACCTCGTCGGCCGCGTCGTACTCGTAGCGCTGCGTGCGTCCCAGTTCGTCGCTGAGCGCGACGACATTACTTTCCTGGTCGTACTGGCAGCGGCGGACTCCGCCGTCAGCGGCTTCGATTTCCACGGTTCGTCCGAGCGCGTCACAGCGGCAGCGGGTGGCGTTGCCGGCCGGATCGGTAATTTCCAGCAATTCACCCAGCGGGCCGTACTCGGATCGCGTCGTATCCCCCAGGTTGTCGCTCCAGCGGATAATCCGATCATTCTCCACGCGCGCCTGGGCGACGAAGTACCCCAGCGAATTCGTCAACTTGGTCAGGTAGCCACGTGGATCGTATTCCGCGTCCCAACGGCAGCCGCCAGGCCCCTCCAGCAGCGCGATATCGCCGGCTTCATTGTAGCGCTGCTTCCATTCGTGACCGTCACCCAGATCGGCATGGATCAGTCGATCCTGGTTGTCGAAGTAGTACTTTGAGACGGCACCGTTGGCATCGAATTCGCTGAGGCAGTTCTTCTTCTCATCGAACAGCGACATTGCGGGCGATTCCAACGAGCCTTCCGCCGCCAGCAGGTTGCCGTTCAGATCAAAGTGGTTGCGTACGGCATCCCCTAGCGGATTGACTTCCAGCGTGACGTTGCCGTTTTCGTCCAGCGCATAGTACGTCGCTTGACCCAGAGCGTTCGTGACCAGCACGGTGCGGCGCTGGTCGTCGAATTCGAGTCGTCGAAACAGGATGCCGCCCTCCCGCCAGGTGGCGATACATCGGCGCTGTTTGTCCCATTGCCAGCGCAATTTTCTCCCCAACCGGTCGGTTTCGCGGACCAGCAGTCCCGCGTCGTATTCATAACGGATCTCGCCGCCGATGGCATTGATTGCCGACGACAATCGTCCGTCGCCGTCATAGACGTATCGCATCTGTAGTCGCGAGTCGGCGGTGGAGAAATTGGCGGCCAGTCGCAACTCCGTGATACGACCTCGCCCGTCGCACTCGATACGCAACTGCCGCACCAGCGAATCGGTGATCTGCCGCGGGTTGCCCTGTTCGTCATAATCAAACGCGATTCGATTGCCGTAACGGTCGCGGATCATCGAGATCATTCGCAGGCCGTTGCGATACTCCCTTTCGCTGAAGCGGTATTCGCGACCGTCGCCTCGATCGAGCAACCAATAGCCTTCGCGTGGTTCGAGTGTGACCGTGCCTGACGCGTCTTGCCATCCCGTTTCCCGTTCGGAAGGACGCAGCGCCGTCTCGGCACCATCTTCGTCGATCAGCACGTACCCGACGACCACCCTTTTCAAAGCCAAGACCAGGTTGATCGACCAGCCTCGGCCGAGCAGTCCGTTGGGATCTGCGTTGCTGGCGTAGCTGCGAGTGATTTCCAGGGGGATGTAACCTGGCAAGAAAAGGTCGACCTCGTAGCGGACAAGTTCGCCAGTCGCGATATCAATGTTGCACATGATTTACCGTGGCCTGGATAGCTCGTCGTCGTCCGTGGACAAGATCAGTCGTCGCCTTCTGATGGCCTCGGCATCATATCGCCGCGCACTCGTAGCGGCAAGTAACTCGCGACCTGCCGCCCGCCGCCTGCCCCCTGTGCCTCGCGTTCCCGCCCGTGTCCTGTCACTCGGCGACAACCGCCCAATGAATACTCATGCGGTCGGGCGTGCCGGCGTAAAATGCGCAGAGCAGGTGGCGGTCATCCAGGCGTCGCAATGCGGGATGGCCGAAACTCCACTTTCCCATGTCTTCCCAGAACTGCGCGTAGTCGATGTTTTCGTGCCCCTGCGAAAGCCGAGCCCGCTCGATATGCTCGTAAACCACTAGCCGCTCGGGCCAGGTACGACCGTCGTCGGGCGAACGCCAGAGTGCAATCGTGCACGGCGAGCGGCGGTCGACCACCAGCAAATTGATCCGGCCGACATTGTCGACGACCGGCGCCGCGATCTGGCCCTCGATTGGCGTCGGCTGCATCGAGAACTCACCGGGACGCTGGATCGATTGGCGCGACCAGTGCACGGTCAGATCGCATTTCCGTTCGCGGTCGTGCGTCCAGTAGAATGCCAGAAATTCGCCCGTCGCCGGCAAGGGACAGAGCCGCTGATCCCAATAATAGACCCGGTGTTCCGAATCGAGCCCACTGGGAATCGGGTCGGCGTATGTCCGGCCAAAATCACGCGACGGCAGCACCCAAGAGGCATGGTTTGCGGGGCGAGGATCGTCGAATTCCTTGAAACTCTCGAAGGCGAATAGCAGCGTACCGTCCGACCAGCCGACGACCGGCCCGGTCATCGCGCAACCCGCCAGGTTGCCCGTGGAGATCACCCGCCAATCGTTCCAGGTCTGCCCCTCATCGGTCGATTCCGCCACGAGCTGTTTCGAGGCGAGGATTCCCTCCGTAACCGGATTGAACAACGGTCGTGTGGGATCGCGTCGATCGAACCAGGTGGTGAATAGCAGCAGCCGGCCCGGCTGTACCTCGATCAATTCAGCGCCGGCCAACGAGCCAGGGACACCCCCGATGTTGGTTGGAAATTCCTGGCCGTCGAACGTCCAGGTCCTGGCGCCGTTTGTCGAGCGGCAAATGCCGATCGTCGCTTGGGGAGCATGTTTGGCTGACCCGCACTGGAATGCACATAGCCAGGTGCCAGATGTCAGGGGACAGAGGCTCGTGAAGAAAGCGATTTTGCGCGACTCGGGTTGTGCGGATGCATCGTACACAAGACCTCGATCGACGAGCTTCATTCGGCGTCTCCTTGACTTGTGCTCGGCCGGGTCAGCGGCTGAGTACAGCGCAACCAGAGTCCGCCGTCGACGAGCAACGACGAACCGGTAATGTAGTCAGCGTTTGGCGAGACCAGGAATACCGCTGCTCGGCCGATTTCCTCGGGAGTTCCGAGTCGCCCCCAGGGCAATTCGCGCGCCGTTTGGGCCATCGCTTCGGCACCGAACACTTCCCGTTCGCCCGGCGTGTCGATCCAGCCGGGCTCGATCACATTGACGTTGATGCGATGCGGGAGCAATTCGGCGGCGATCGTTTTCGCCATGGCGATCAGGCCGGTCTTGGCGGCGTTGTAGGCGACGGCGTCCACGTAGGGAATCCGCGCGTGCAGACTGGAGATAAAGACGATCTTACCGTGGCGGGCCGTTTCAACCATATGACGGGCGACGAGCTGGCTCATATGAAATGCGCTGGTCAGCGTACCCTGGATCGTCCGCTCGAAAATCTCCGGGGCCAGTTGCAGAAACGGAGCCCGGCGCGAATAGGCCGGATTGGAGACCAGGATATCGATGCCGCCCAAAGCGGAGACAGCACGCTGCGCGATCTGTTCACACGACGCGCGTTGAAAGACATCGCCTTCCACCAGTACGGAACGACGCCCCAACGATTCGATTTCGGCGACCGTACCTGCCGCTTCGTCACTCCGTCCCAAGTCATTGATCACGACGTCGGCGCCGGCCCGAGCCAATTCGATCGCGCAACCCCTGCCGATTCCGCGCGCAGCGCCGGATACAAACGCGACTTTTCCCTCCAGGCTCATCAAATCGCTCCCCGGTTCGCATCGCGCACGGTCGCCCAGCCAGGCTGATTCGATGCTGCGAGAATGCTCAGGTTGACGCGCAAGGTTTGCAGCCCCTGTTCCAGGGTACAATCGGGAGTCCGCCCCGTTTCGATCGCGTCGAGAAATCGATGGGCCTGAATCTCAAACAGTTGATCGCGTTCCAAGTTGGTTGTCATCCCGTCCTGCCACTGGTTGCCGGGTTCCGCCATCCATTGCCAGCGGCCGTGGTGGAAGTCGATCCGCATCGTTCCGCGCTGGCAGACCAGCGTGAGGCTGGTTTCGTTGGGGGCTTGAAACTGGTTCAGTGCGAAACAGCCCATAACGTCCCCATGTCGCGTCAGCACGTGCACGGTGTCCTCGACTTCGACACCCGGCAGCGCCAAGTGGGCGGCGTCCGCCAGCAGGCGGTCGACCGGTCCGACCAGAAATTCCCCCAGGTTGAGCAGGTGCGTCATCGCATCCTGGATCGCACCGCCGCCCGTTTCCCGCCGCGTGTAGTAGATTTCCCGGTAGGCGGGCCGGTAAGTCGGAAAGTGCTGTCCGCCATTGACGACGATCTGCAACGGGCGGCCAAATTGATCGGCAATCAGCGCATCCCGCACCGATTGCACCAGCGGATGCGTTCGCAGCACGTAGGCCACCGCGGCGACGCGTCGCTGACGCTCGACGGTTTCGCACAAGCGGTCGATACCATCCAGCGTGGTGGAGAGCGGCTTTTCGATCAGCAGGTGCGCTCCCTGCTCCGCCAGGCGAACGGCCTGGGGAACGTGGTGGGGCGCGGGAGTACAGATCACGGCGGCGTCCCATTGATCGGCCAACGCCTCGTCGAGTTCCGAGAACGCCTGGGCGATCCCGTAGCGATCGCGAACCTGTTGGCGCCGGTCCGAATGCGGCTCACAGAATGCCAGTTCGGCGCGGCCGGTGTTGCGAAAACAACGCAGATGTCGTTCGCCAATCGACCCGACACCGATCACCAGCACGCGGAACATAAGCTAACTCAATCGGCGGTCGAAGCGGAATCCCAGCCCGGTGAATTCCGCCTGGACTCTTTCCAAACCTTGTTTCACGAACAGCAAGTCGCAGCCATGGGCGATGAATCGGGCCCCTAGTTCGAGCATTTGCCGCGCCTGGTCCAGGGATCCGACCGGCAGTCCCCAATGTTTGCCCGCGGCGCGGGCCGCGCCGGCCACGCGCTGGATCGCGCCCTGAATTGTCGGGTGTTGGATCTCTCCGGGGATACCGTACAGGATCGATAGATCGGCAGGGCCGACAAAGAGTATGTCCACGCCGGGCACCGCCGCGATCTGTTCCACCTGTTCCACCGCGCCCGGTTCTTCGATCTGCACTGCCACGAACGTCTGTTCGTTGGCGAACTTCAGATAATCGACCATCGGCGCGAGACAGTAGGGCGAATCGGGGTTTCCTCCGTCGTAGCCGCGGGTACCGAGCGGCGCGAACTTGCTCCAGCGCACCACCTCGCGCGCTTCCTCCGCCGATTCGCAGCGCGGGTAGAGGATCCCTTGCGCGCCCGCCTCGAGCATCCGCCCCATCCGCATTAACTCGCCCTTCGCCGGCCGGGCCATGATGTCGGAAGTCCCGACGCGCGCCGCGCGCATCAGCGTTCCGGCGGTCTCCACCGAATAGGCATGATGTTCCATATCCATCCAGATCGCATCGTAACCCATCAAGCTCGTCAACTCATACATCGATGGGTCGATCAGGTGCAGGCAGGTCACCAGAATCGGTTCGTTGCGGGCCAATTTCGCTCGTACCACACTGCGACGCATCAATAGTTCTTCCTAAACATGGAGCTAAACCTTGACCAGTTTCCCGGATTTCACCGACTGGGTCTGCCGGTGGCAAAGCGTGATCGCGTCGCGCGCCAGGGCGCCGCTCAATATTTCCGAAGGCTTGCCCGATTTCAGCGATCGGACAACCTCGCTGATTTCGGCCGCGAACGCGGTGATATCGTCGCCGGCCGGCAACGCAGGAGTCAACGTCTGCCCCTTGTGGTCGAACAGGGTCAGCGGCATCAGGACTTTGCCACTCCCGCCAGCAACCGCCAGTTCATACTGCAGCGTTGCTTTCTCCAGGTGAATCTCGAATCCATGCGTGAACGAACGCCCCTGCTGGCGGATCACCCCACTGGTCGCACTTACAACCAGCGCCGGATCGGCGAAATGAAAATGCGTATTGCAGTACTCGACGACATCGCCGCGCATCCGGCCCTGACTGACAACCGCCTTGGGCATTCCACAAAGCAGGCGGATAAAATGCGCGTCGTGAACATGCAAGTCGACCAGCGGGCCGCCAACCTTGGCGGGATCATAAAAATCTTTCAACCACAGCGGATCCGAAATGATGCGTTTGAAACTGCCGCCGATCATCCGGCCGTATTTGCCGCCGGCGATGATTTTGCGGGCTTCGGTGTATTCCGGAAAGAACGGCAGCACTTGCCCGCAAAAGACCTGCTTGCCCGCTTTCTCCGCGGCCGCTACCATCCGATCACAATCCTTCGCGGTCAGGGCCATCGGTTTCTCCACCAGCACATGCTTGCCCGCAGCCAGGGCGCGCAAGGTCACGTCCAGGTGCATGTCGGGAGGAAGGCAGATATCGATCAGGTCGAGTTCGGGGTCCGCGATCAGTTCGTTGACGTCCGAATAGGCCCCGATCTTCCGCAAATCGACCTGTTCGCCACGAGGTCCGAAATTGCCCTGAATGCCCGTCCAGTCACCGGCAAGCTTGTGCGGGTCGCGCGAGCAGATCGCCGTCAGCCGGACGCCACGCACCCGCTGGTAAGCCAGATAGTGGATCCAACCCATGAAACCGATCCCGGCGATCCCCACTCGTAACATTGATTCGTCTCCGCGCACGCCCGATTCAAGCCCCCAGTCCCCGGTCGCAACATCGAACCGCAGTCACTGGGAATTCCCAAAGCCGCCCATCTTAACAGTGCCAAGGCTCCAGAGAAGATGGATCAGGAAAGAAAAATGGGTGAAGCTGGGAAAAATAGGATCGGCTCGCGTCGGCCGTCGATAAGGTACCGGTCGGCGAGTGCACGGTCGACCTTGCGACTGAGATCGATTCGTGCGACAATTTTCCCGCTCGAAAGGATTCGACGGGACGCACGATCGGGACTCGCGTGGAAGGTACAGGGATGTACTGGCGCCATCATTGCGCACCGCCTGCATGTTCACTGCTTTTCGTACTGGCGCTGCTGACGGCATCGGGCGAAAGCAACGATCGGGTTACGTTCGAACGGCGTTACCAGACGGCGGCCGACCATTATGCGGCAGGTCGGTGGGAATCTGCGGCGATTGCCTGGCAGAAACTGGCCGAGAACACCAGTCGCGAGAACCGCCGAGCGGTCGACGCAATGTTTTTTCTCGGCGAATCGCTGCTGCGGCTGAATCAGCCGGCGCGGGCCTACCAATGGTTTGCCAAATCGCTGGAAGCCGAGCCGCGGCACGCGCACGCTGACGTGGCCCGATTCCGACTCGGTGAATCGGCTTACCTGATGGGTGACTTTGAGCGTGCGGAACCGCCGCTCCGGGAATATGCCGCCGAAGTGCCCGACGGTCCGTTCGTAGCGCACGCCTGCGTCTATCTTGGCGAGTTGAGCATCACAAAGAAGGCGTTCGCGAGCGCGCAGGAGTGGTTCAATCGGGCAATGTCGCTCACGACCGATCCACGACTCTTGGCCGATTGCCGGATGGGCATCGGTCGAGCTTGCGAGGAAGCGTCAGCGTTCGATCAGGCCAGCGACCTGTTTCAGCGAGAATTGGAAATCGCCGATTCGCCGCATCGCGCTGAGGCGTTGTATCGCCTGGCCCGAACCGCCTATCAGCAACAGGACTTCCCTCGTGCCGCGGAACTGTTTCAGCGTCAAACCGCTCCGGAATTCGGCGATCGGTTCCGCATGGAGTCGGCCTACTGGCATGCGATGAGTGAAGCGGCGCAGTCGCATTGGGATCAGGCTTTGCGGCTTTTTGAAGTCGCGGCGGCGGCCGACGAAACGCATCGCCTCGCGCCGGCGATCCACTGGGGTCTGGCGGTATCGCTGCGGAACTTGGGGCGTAACGACGAGTCGGCGGCGGAATTCGAGCGGATTGGCGAACTTTGGCCGCACAGTTCCTGGGGTGACGATAGTTTATTCGAGCGGGTGCGCATGGCCGCCGAAGCGAACCAGCACGCTCTGGCCGAATCGCTCGCTGTTCGATTTCATGCCGACTATAGCGGCAGTCCCCTGCGATCCTCGGTCGCTCAGTTACAAGCTCGATCGCTGCTGGCGCAAGGCAAATACGCCGCAGCCTTGCTGGCTCTGGATCAATTCTCCGACGGTGTCGCTGCCGGTTGGAGCGATGAAGCGCGCGGCTGGCACCAGTATTATCGTGCGCTCACCCATGCCGGAATGGGCGAGCACGAGACGGCAACGTCGCTCCTTCACGAACTGCTCCAGGCCGAACTTGTTGACAACCTGCGCAAGGCAGTGGAAGCGGCGATCTCTCGCCAAGGCCCCGATCGCAAGCAGCTTGATCAGGCCATGGACCGGTATCTGCGGGGCGATGCGAACGGAGCGCGGCAGGCCTTGCAAGTGTGGCTGTCCGAGTTTCCGTCGAGCGCATGGCGCGACGAGTGCCTCGCGCACTTGGCCGCGATCTCGATCGAACTGAACCAGCCGGATGAGGTGGAAACCGCGTACAGCGAACTGGCCGACAGCTATCCCGCGAGTGCTTACTGGCTGGAGTCCGCCCGCTGGCTCGCACTGCATGCCGGCCAGACGAGGTCATGGGAAAGAGCGGTGCAATGGTCGGAAAAAGTCCTGGCTCGCGAATGCCCGGCCGATGTCGGCTCGCAGATGCGGCAATTGCTGTTGCAGGCCCACGGCGCCAGCGGCAACTGGCGCGATGTCTCGGCGCGCGCCGAGGAGATGCTCACCGGTACCAGCCCCGATGAACTGCTGGCGGCGCGTTACTGGTTGGGCGAGTCGCAATTTCAGTCGGGGGATTTTGCCCAGGCGCTGAGCACCTGGCGCGGCGGGCACTCCGACGCGGCGAGGCCGGATCATCCGCTGCAACGGGCGATGCAGCTCCGTCAGGCGCAATGCCTGGCACGACTCGGGCAATGGCAGGAACTGCAGGCTTTGCTTGACCGGCAGGAACGTGAGGATCCGCATCGGCGCGACCTGGCCGCCGCACCGGAGTACCTCTATCTGCGCGGTCGCTGCCAATTCCAGGCCAGCCGATTTCAGGAGGCGCGCCGCTGTTTTGAGCGTGTGGTCCGATCGGTCGACGCCAGCCGCACCGAAACGGCCGCCCGTGCCCAATGGATGATCGGCGAGTCATGGTTGGCCGAGCAATCGTATGGGGCGGCGATCGCCGCGTTCCAGCGTGTGCAGTTTTACGACTTTCCACAGTGGCAGGCCGCCGCGCTCTTGCGCGAAGGCAAGTGCCACGAACTGCTCGGCGACTGGGCACGCAGCATTGCCTGCTATGCCCGAATCGTCGCGGAGCATCCGCGGAGCAGTTCCGTCGAAGACGCCAATACTCGACTTGCGACGCTGCAGTCGCGAGTCGCACGAAGGAAGTAACCGATGAAGAGAATCCGAATTGTCATCGTCGCGGTGCTGCTTCTGAGCGCCGTAGCCGCAGCCACCTGGTACTTCATGTCGCGGGGCGACAGCAGCCGCCGTTCCGCGGCGGCCGGCAGTGGGACGCCGAGCACCGAGGATGGCGACGCCGACTCTTCCGCCAATGCCACGGACAGCGACCCCGCCGGCACCGCCGCGCCACGGCGAACGTCCGCGCGCATCCCCACGAAGAACATGCTGCAGATGCTGAAGGACGGCGGGCCCGTCATGTTTCCGATCGGCGTCTGCTCGTTTTTGCTAACAATCTTCGTGATGGAACGATCGATCGCGCTCCGCCGCAGCCGCGTGATCCCCGGGCCCTGGGTCAAACGCTTCCTGTCCCAGTTGCGGGAGGGACAGCTGGAGCGCGAGTCGGCGCTCGAATTGTGTGCGGAGAATGGCAGCGCGGTATCCAAGGTATTTGCGGCCGCCGTGAAGAAATGGGGACGGCCGGCGGTCGAAGTCGAGCAAGCGATCCTCGATGCGGGCGAGCGGGTGACGAATGATCTGCGACGGTATTTGCGACTATTCAACGGAATCTCGACCGTGACGCCGCTGTTGGGCTTGCTCGGCACCGTGTTCGGAATGATCCATTCCTTCAATACGATCTCCAATTCCGACGCGATGGGCAAATCGGAACTGCTCGCCGCCGGCATCGGCGAGGCACTGCTCTCGACGGCGGCCGGGCTGACCGTCGCGATCCCGGCCCTGATCGTCTATCTGTATTTTGTCGGACGCGTCGACCGATTTGTGATCGACATCGACGCAGCCGGGCAGGAACTGGTCGAGTTTATCTCGGCGGAAGCCCGGGGAACGCTCCGTAGCACTCGCAAGGAAAGAACTGCGGCCTGACCATGCCACTGAAAACACTCCAGGACGAACAACCCTCGATGAACCTGACGTCGATGATCGACGTGCTGTTCCTGCTGATCATTTTTTTCATGGTCGGCACCCGGTTCTCCGACATGGAAGGCAACCTGGACGTGCAACTGCCCAGGGTCGCCGAGGGTGGACAGCCGAGTCAAACGCCCAAAGCCCACGTCGTGTCGGTCCGCCGCGATGGCTCGCTGCTGCTCGACCAGCGTGAAATCGCCCTGCGCGAGTTGGCCAGCCAACTACAACGGATGGAAAGGGAAACGCCCGGACTGTCGGTCGTCATTCGCGGTGACGGTGAAGGCTCGTTTCAGCACGTGGCCGATGCACTGGCTGCCTGTAAGAAGGCCGGCGTACAACGGCTGGACGTGGCCGTAAAGGTTGCGCGCCAGGAGTCCCGCTAATGAACTGGGACTGGGTCGTCTCGGGGATGGTCTGGAGTGGTCTGATCGGCACCGCGGCCGGCGCGATCGCCAGCACGCGTACACAATGGGTACGATCGCGTCCGCTGGGAAAATACGTTGCCTGGTCGGTGGTTGCGCATGCCATACTGCTTGCGCTGGCCTATGCAACCAAGTTCAACTATGACGTGGCTGGTTTCGGTGACGGTTACGGCCCGATGCTCGTTCGGATTTCATCGCTGGACGATCTCGACAACGCCGATTCGGCGGAGCGTGACGACGCGGCATCAACGGCCGAGGCGGATGTCGCGACACCAGCAGACGACTCCACGGAAACGGCGTCCCGGCCTCCTGATGAGTCCCGGGCCGAGATCCCGGCGGCCAATACGGACGTGAACATCGCCGGCGCGGCAGCGCCAGCGGCCGCTGATTCGAGGGATCCTCCCGAAGCACTGCCGGTCCCACCGCTGATCGATCGATCCGCCGCCGCACGCGCTGCGGACGAAGTGATACCGCCACCGTTGATCGCGCCGCCGTCAAAAGGAATTGACTCATCTCCGGAAAAGCCCGCAACCGAGCAGGTCGTGGTCGACGATCCGCCCGCCGCGCTCCATCGCGGGCACGACGGCATCGATCCATCGGACGAGCGCCCCAACGCGGAACGCGATGCCGCCCTGCGAAATCGCAGCGGCAAGGAAATACCGCTGAAACAGCACGACTGGCAACCGCCTCGCCGGGAAGTGCCGCCGGTGCCCAGGGTCTATCAGAACCGCAGTGACGCTCAACGAGCCCTGATGGCAATCCGCTTTGGCGGCGGTGCGGATACGGAAGCTGCTGTGGAACGAGCCCTGCGTTGGCTGGCCGACCATCAGGAAGAGGACGGCCGCTGGGATGCGGATGCGTTTGGCGCTGGTCATGAGATTCGCCTGTTGGGGCAGGACCGCCGCAGCGCTGGCGCCCATGCGGATACCGGAATCTCCGCCCTGGCAATCCTGGCTTTCCTCGGTTCAGGTCGAACTCACGAACAAGGCGATTATGAGCAGGTCGTGCGGCGCGGCCTGGAATTCCTGCTGGTGACGCAACGTTCCGATGGATCTTTCGCGGGGGACGCCAAGGTCGTAGAGGCAATGTACTGCCACGGCATCTCCCTGCTGGCGGTCGCGGAAGCGTACGCCCTGACGGAGGACGAGCGACTTCGTCCCGCGCTGGAACGTGGACTCGAGTTCACCCTGCGGCGCCAGCATCCCTCGTCGGGCGGATGGCGCTATGAACCGGGTGACCTGGGCGACACGAGTCAATTTGGATGGCAGGTCCTGGCGCTGAAAAGTGCGGAATCGACGGGATTGGCGATCCCCAAGTCAACGCGCGACGGGATGTCGCGCTTTTTGAATTCGGTTTCGTCGGGTCGCAACCGAGGCCTGGCAAGTTACCGCGCCGGCGAGAGAGTCACCGCCACGATGACCGCGGAAGCACTGGTTTGCCGCGTATTCCTGGACGAATGCAGCGAAGCCCAGGGTCGTGAAGCGGTCGACTTTCTCCGCGGCGAGATTCCGCGCCGGGGACAAGAAAATCATTACTACTGGTACTATGGCACGCTGGCCATGTTTCAGATGCAAGGCGCCGAGTGGCAACAATGGAATACGGCGCTGAAGGAGCAATTGCTGTCGAGCCAGAAACTGCACGGCCCGTTAGCGGGAAGCTGGGATCCCGACCGCCAATGGGGACAGTACGGCGGACGGGTGTTCAGTACGGCGCTGGCAACGTTATGCCTGGAAGTGTATTACCGGTACCTGCCGATCTACCAGGCCGCCGAAGCCCGCGCCGCGCGCCGAATGTTGAAATGATTCACCGCTCGGTTGCCGATCGAGTGCGGATTGCAGAACCAGTCTGAAATCCGATCGGCAGCGGCATCCAGCAGGTCACCGAGCGGACATGGCCGTTTTGTTCACGACCATGTCCGCCTGCGTTATTGCCGCAACCGTCAGCTGTGGCCGGCCGGCAGAGCATCAGGACGGCCGCAGCAAGACTCTTACGGCTCATATTTAAGAGTCGAGGGATTCGTCTTTCCAAACGTCAGAAAGATCGGATTGGAGAGTTGGCCACCGTCCGCAGCTGCGGGAATAGCGACGTCGTACAGGCCGGTTTCCACATCGTACGCCCTGACTTCGCCCGTGTTGCTGATCGGCACATAGAGTCTGCCGCCTGGACCGAAGAGCAGCGACTGTGCAAAGCGCCGCGGTTCTGCGACGGGATCGAACAGGTCGATTTTGCCGACAAGCTGACCGTCGGCGTCATAGATGCGGATGGCATCTGCGTCACCGGGACCGGCGCGGAAGCTCATCACGTAGAGAAATTCGCCCGCAGGGTCAAACACGATGCCATCGGGCCGGTTAAGGCGGCCAGCGCCGCCTTCATCGTCGATAAAGAGCTCCGACGCGCCATCGGGATAGAACCGCAGTACTCCGCCGCCCAGGCCGTCCTTGCGCAGCGTGCGGAACGAGACATAAAGCAGGCCGTCGGGGCCAAAAACCATACTTCGCGGATGCATCTCCTTGTTCTTAATCTCTCGGGTACTGGCGATGCCGGATAGCGTGCCGTCGAAGGCGTCGTATCGCAGGATCTCGCCGTGCGATTTCCCACTGGCGGTACTCAGGCTGGAAACGAAGAGGTCGTCGCCACCGCGGACCATGCCCCAGGGAACGAACGGCGCATCTTTTTTGTTCTCCGCCGTGACGAGCGCACCGAGCGGCGTGCCGGTCGGGGCGTGATACATCAGGATTTCCCCGGGAATCTGCAGACCGACGTTTTGATTGGCAACCAGCAATCGTCCTTCGCTGACCAACAGCGTCCGCGGACCACTTAATCCACTGACAAATGGACTGTCCGCCGCATCCAGCGGTATTCCGCTCGCGGCATCGAACCGTTTGACGGTGTTGTCGCCGTCACCTACATATAGAACGTCGCCGACCTGCGCGCAGGCCGGCCTCGCAGCCGCGGAAAGAGCCACGATCGCAGCGGCTACACTCAGCAAAAAGGTACGTCGGAATCTCATTGCGTCCTCCATTCGTATTTGGTCTGCGGCAAAATCAAGTGGTCATGTCCTCGACGCGCAGACAAATCGCCGGGGCAGACCGAGGTGCCAAGTCTGGGAGATCAAGCGTCGTCAGCGGGAAAATTGACCGAGCAATCTTCCGAAGAGGCCAAGAAGCCGGGATTTCGTCGGTTTGCGGATTCCGATGAAATCTGGCGGTCGACGCAGCACGATATGACGCCTCTACCGTTGTCCGGACATTCTGGCGCGATTGCGGTGCCGTGCAGCATCGCCGATAATTACCGTGCATTTCGACTTATCCGACCTGCTGGAGGCACTTCGATGGCTCCCCTACGCAACGTTGCGGCTGATATGGAATCGTTGCGTCCCTACCTGAGGGTCTTGGCTCGCATGCAGATCGAGCCCGGCTGGCAGGCGAAGATTGATGCGTCCGACATTGTTCAACAGACAATGTGGGAGGCACACCAGGCGCGGGGACAGTTCCGTGGGGAAAGCGATGACGAACTACGGGGCTGGCTGCGGCGGATCATGGCACGCAATCTGGCGGACGAAATGCGGAAATTCCGGCGGGAGAAACGTGACGCAGGCCTGGAGAAGTCCCTGCAGGCCGCGCTCACCGAATCGTCCCAATGCCTGGAAAACTGCCTTCCCGCCGCAGATTCACGCCCCGATCAGCGGGCGATGCGAAATGAACAGTTGTCGCAACTGGCCGCGGCGATCGACTCGCTGCCCGACGACCAACGACAGGCGGTAATCTTACATCACCTGCAACGGCAATTTGCGGCCCAGATTGCCGCCACGATGGGTCGGACGGAAGTTGCTGTAGCCGGCTTGCTGCGTCGCGGAATGAAGCGACTGCGAGAGTCCCTGAAAGTCGACTCGAGTCAATCGACCGCGCAAGTGGCCGGCGGCCGGCGTAAAACTTGAACGAATCGCGTCGCGAGCAGAGCTGAATCATGGACAACGTCGAAGCTCCCCAGGACGATCGCGAACGTCGCTTGGATGAGGCGATCGCGCAATATCTTCAGCTTCAGACGCTCGGTGAAACGCCGCCGAGAGACCAGTGGCTGGCGCAATACCCTGACCTGGCAGAGGAACTCGGCGAGTTTCTCGATGATGACATCCGCCTGAGGGCCGCCTTCCAATCCGACGTCAACGAGACACTGCATCGCAGCACCGAGGCTCAATCGCCAGCATCGCGGGCCGCGGCCGGCATGTGCGTGTCCGATCGCTTCCGGCTGGAAAGAAAGCTCGGTGAAGGTGGAATGGGGGAGGTCTGGGTTGCTCGCCAAAGCAAGCCGGTCAAGCGGCGAGTGGCGCTCAAACTGATTAAAGCCGGTATGGATTCCCGCGCCGTGCTGCATCGATTCGAGCAGGAGCGGCAGGCGCTGGCGCTGATGGAGCACCCGCATATCGCCCGGGTGCTCGACGGCGGCATCACGGCCGCCGGCCAGCCGTTCTTTGTCATGGAACTGGTGAATGGTCTGCCGCTCACCGCATTCTGCGATGCGATGAAACTCACGCTCCGAGAACGGCTGGAACTTTTCGTGCCGATCTGCCAGGCGGTGCAGCATGCGCATCAAAAAGGCATTGTGCATCGCGACCTGAAGCCGGCCAATATTCTGGTGACGATGATCGACGGCAAGCCGGTTCCCAAGGTGATTGACTTCGGCGTAGCCAAAGCGACATCGGGCCAGCTGACCGAAGAGTCCTTGTCGACCGACTTTGGCGCCGTGGTCGGTACGTTGGAATATATGTCACCCGAACAGGCCGGCTTCTCCGGTTCCGACATCGATACTCGGGCGGACATCTATTCCCTTGGTGTGATCTTGTACGAACTACTGACCGGCTTGCGGCCCATCGACAGAAAGCGCCTGCGAAATGTGGCGCTGACAGAGATGATCCGAATCATCCAGGAGGAAGAGCCGTCGAAGCCCAGTACCCGTCTGTCGACCGATGACTCACTGCCGTCGCTGGCGGCGATGCGGCAGATCGAGCCTAAGAAGCTGACGGCGCTGCTGCGCGGTGAACTGGACTGGGTGGTGATGAAATGCCTGGAAAAGCAACGCGACCGGCGTTATGAGACGGCCAACGCCCTGGCTCGGGACCTGCAGCGTTTCCTGGCCGACGAGATGGTCGAGGCGCGGCCGCCGAGCGCGGGATATCGAGCCAGGAAATTTGTGCGCCGCAACAAGCAATCGGTATTGGCGATCACCCTCCTGTTACTCAGCTTGCTGGGGGGCGTCGTGGGAACCACGATCGGGTTGCTGCGCGCCGAAAACGCTTTGAGTCAGGAGGCCGCCCAGCGCAAGCAGGCGGAACAAGCCAATCGACAGGCGATTCAGGCCCTCCGCGCATTTACCGACCAGTTCATGGAGAAGCAGCTCGCCGCCAAGGCGACGCTTTCGGAAAACGAGAAGTCCATTCTCAACAACGCACTCAAGCAGTGGGAGGCCTTCGCTCAAGCCAAAGGCGACTCGCCGCAAGCCGCCGCGCTGCGGGCCGAAGGTGCGGTCAATGTGGCGATGATCCAGGCCAGACTCGGAATGAGCTCCGAAGCCGAAGCAAATTTCCGCGATGGAATTCGGGAATACGAATCGCTGGTCAAAGCGTCGCCCGACGCAGCAGAAATTGCGCTGGACCTGGCGACCAGCTATCACAACCTGGCGCTGCTGCGCCAAGCTCAGGGTGACCAAGGCGACGCACAACGGTTGTTCCAGGCGGCGCTCGCGATCAAGTCGCGGCTGGCTTCCCAAGACCCGGCGGAGCCCAAATTTCAATTGTCGCTCGCCCTCACCCATAACAGCATGGCGGTTCTGAGCATGCAGGTGGGAGATACTCCGACCGCACTCAAGTTGTTTGAGGAATCGCTCGCGATCAAATCGGGACTCGCCGCGCAATTTCCGACGTCCGCCGAATACCGTGAGCAGGCAGCGTCTGGCAGTCACAATCTCGGAATTGTGCGAGAGTCGCTTGGCCAGGATCGCCAGGCGGAAATTCACTACCGCAGTGCCCAGGAGATTCATCAGAAATTAGTCGACGAGTTTCCGAGTGAGCCGAACTATAAGTTCGGACTGGCAACCAGTTGTAACAGTCTGGGCGTGCTGCTGATGCGTCAGGGACATGGGCAGGAATCGGAACGGCTGCTCGGGAGCGCTGTGGAAATCAGGCGACAACTGGCTTCCGAGTTTCCGTCGGTGCCGGAATATCGATTCCGCCTGGCAGACAGCCTGCACAATCTGGCGATGCTGCGCGACAGCCAAGGCCAATTCGCCGATGCGGAGTCCGAGTTTCGGCAGGCGCTGCAGGTCACGGAATCGCTGGCGACTGAACATCCTGCGAATCCCGAATACCAGTCGCATCTGGCCGACGCCCAAAATGCCTTGGGCGGATTTCTGAGCGGCGTTGGACGGATGGACGAAGCCGAGACGCTGCTGCAACGAAGTCTGGCAACTCATGAGAAGCTCGTGGCCGCGTCCCCTGAAACCCCCGAGTATCGACACAAGTGGGCAGACGATCTCAACCGTTACGGCCTGCTGGTTGAAGAGCGAGGGATTCACGATGCCGCCGAGGAGCTGTTTCGCCGAGCACTCGACCTGCGCGAACAGTTGGTGCGCGAGAATCCTGAAATCTTGGCATTCCGGGTCGAGCTCGGAGGACTACATTGCAACCTCGGTAACACATTGTTCAGTGGCGGCAGGTTGCCGGAGGCATTGGCTGCGTACGGACGGGGCATAACCGTGTTGAACGATCTTCTTGCGAACCAGCCGGACCTGCTCGTCGCGCGACGCTACTTGAAAAACTGCCATGCGAATCGCGGCGTCGTGCTCGGCAAGCTAGGGCGCTACGCCGAGGCGGCCGGAGACTGGCAACAGGCCGCTGCACTTGCTCCGACCGAGGAGCAGCCACTGATTCGACCTTCGTTGGCCTACGCTCGGGCGAGGTCGGGAGATACCACCCTGGCCGTCGCGGAAGTGGAAGAGCTGACACGTATACCGCGCTGGCCTCGCGAGCAGTGGTACGATTTCGCCTGCATCTACGCCATGGCGAGTGCTCAGATTACGGATCGCGCAGCAGAATTTCAGGACCGCGCCATGCAGTTGCTCGCCAAAGCGGTCGATCTGGGCTGGAACGACGCCGAACATCTGGCCGCCGACAAGGATCTCCAATCGCTCGGCGAGCGTCAGGACTTCCAGGAATTGCTCCGCCGCATGCGTTCGCGATGAGGTTGCAGCGAGCTCTGACAGAGGCTCAGCATCGCCCAGTGATCCGGAAGAATGCGTCCGGGAAGGCAAAATTGGAAATGGAAGCGTCCGAGAGCGCTTGTGCCGCTCTGGCAACGGCGGGGCCACCCATCCAACTTGCCAGCACCGGCTTGCCTTCGATCCGGCCGATATTGGCCAGCGACTCGGCCGTGGTGAGCGGATCGGTCATATCCTGTGGTGTGAGCACGACCAGCAAGCCGTCGCTATTGTCGTCGCGGCTGGCGGTCTCCAGAGCTTTGGCGTAGCGCGCCGCGTCGGCGTCGTCGAGAATGTCGATCGGGTTGTGCCGACTCCATTGTGGCGGCAGGAACATCGCAATGCCCTTGCCCGCTCGACTACCTGTTGCCGCTGGCGATCGCCGCGATCGAGGACGTGGACCGGCGTCGTGGAGTCACCCTGTCCGCTTCGAGCCAGGCGTAGGGGGCGTAGGGGGCGTTGAGCCTGCGAGCAACGCGGCCTGTGTCTCGGCATTAGCGGGTGGCGCTCCGGGGGCGTCCTTTCGTCGGCGCAGCCGGACTGCGATCAGCACAACCACGACGCCGCCGATAGGTGCACCGATCAGTCCGAATGCGGTCAGAATGCCCGGCCCCATCGTCTCCTGATGCCGGGACGCTTCGTCGACATGAGCGAAGTGGCCGGCAACGAGGAACGGCACTGCCGTCATTATTGCTCCGCCCAGGAACGCCGTCGCGTAGAACAAAACCGCTCGCAGCATCCCAACATCATACATCCAGCTGGCAAGACGATCACGCACCCAGGATACCATCGCCGTATTGACCATGAGTGCAGGAGTTGGGCCGGCGGCGGACTTTTCTGCTGCCGATTGAGCCGCTCAACAGCTTCCCATTCTCGACCGATGCCAGTTTCGTTTGGCAAAACACCAACAGGACAGTATAGAATGGGCTCAAACAGGGCGACGTCCAATCCGGACCGCAATGCCGAATCAGGGTGTCGGGTGCGGCGCGCGCCGCGATGGAACAATGATGATTCAAGGCAATCCGCGACCAGAAGGGGGGCGAATGGATCGCCCGGTGATACTCCGGGGGTTTCAGCCGGCCGTTCGATTGTTGAATCGGCTGAATTACCCGCGCAAGTTCGCCTTGATCGGCCTTCTATTCGTATTCCCGTTCGGGCTTGTCACCTATTTTGTCTTCAGCGAGCTCGCCTATCACATTGACTTTGCGAAGCGCGAGCGGCTGGGGGTGGAATATGTCCGCGAGCTCCACGAATTGGCGAAGCTGGTGCGCGCCGAGCGTGGATTCGTCTGGACCCAATTGGAGCCGCCACAGCCGCCCGGGCAGCCGCGAAGTCGTGCGGAACGGATTGAGCAGCAATTGGCAGCGCTGGACGCGATCGATTCGAAACTCGGAGTGATCCTGCAGACACGACAGCGCTGGTCGGAGATCCGCGAAGAGATCCGTGCGTTGCACCCTGAACGGGGCGACTTCGATCCTGCGGATCTGCGGAACGAATATACCGCGGCGATCCGCGCGTTGAACCTTCTCATTCGCCAAGTAGGGGACCGCTCGAATCTGATCCTCGACCCCCAACTCGACTCCTACTACCTGATGTACCTCGTCGTCCACCGTCTGCCGCAGCTCCAGGAAAACTGCGGTCAGGCCCGTGGTTTCAGTGTTGGAGTCGGAAGGGCTGTGGCCGATTCCGCATTGGATAAGTATCGGGTGCGTGCCCTGTCGGAAGCGATTGAGTCGCAACTGGGCGAGTTGGCTCTTGATCTGGAAATCGTATCCGAGGAATCGCAAGACCCGACGTTAGTCATCGAATTGCCACTGCAGCAGAAACAGTGCACCGATGCGACGAAACGGCTTGTGGAGCAGCTAAAACAGCTTGCCGACCAGGACGAGCCGTCCAAGGAGGTGGCTGGCGCGATCTGGAGCAACGCCAGCGAGGCGATCGAAGAGCAGCAGACACTGTTCATCCTGGCGATCGGCGGATTGGACCGCGCACTGCAGAAGCGGATTCACGAGCTGTTGAATCGCCGCGGCATGATCGTGGGGGTGTCGACGTCCTGCGCGATGCTGGTGCTATACCTGGTAATCGGCTTTTACCTTTCGGTGATGCGAACGGTGGAGCAGTTGGACGCGGCGGCCGACCAGTTGCGCTCCGGCGAGACCTCCAACCTGGAAGTCTCGGTTGACACCCGCGACGAGCTGGGCCGCATTACCCGGGCATTTGCCGGGCTGGCAGCGCGGCTGAAAGCGGAAAGCGCGGCGTTGCGCAATAATGAAAGTCGACTGCAGGCGATCCTGAACGGGGCCGTGGACGCGATCGTAATGATCGACGACGAAGGGCGGATCGAGTCGCTGAACGCGACCGCCGAGCGGATGTTCGGGTACGGTACCGCCGAGATCATTGGCCAAAACGTGAAGCTCTTGATGCCGTCTCCTTACCGCGACGAGCATGACGGCTACATAGCGCGCTACCTGGCCACCGGCGAACGCCGGATCATTGGAACGGGCAGGGAACTCCGGGCCCTCCGCCGGGATGGCAGCACGTTTGCCATCGACCTGGCGGTGAGTGAAGTACTGCTCGACGACCGACGCATCTTTGTCGGATTCGTGCGCGACATCAGTGACCGAAAACGGGTGGAGCAGGAACTGGCGTCGCTGAACGCCCGCCTTACCGGCGTGCTGAATGCCGCCACGCAGGTCTCGATTATCGCGACCGACGTCCATGGCATCATCACGGTCTTCAACACCGGTGCGGAAAATATGCTCGGATACAAGGCCGAAGAAATGATCGGCAGACCATCGCAGATCATCCACCTGGCCGAGGAAGTTGCGGCGCGGTGTCAGGAACTGTCGCGTGAGCTCGGGGAACCGGTCGAAGGATTCGATGCCTTTGTGGCTTACGCCCGACAGCGGCGCTACGACCGCCGTGACTGGACCTACGTCGCCAAGAACGGTCGGCAATTCACCGTCAACCTGGTCGTCACCGCCGTGTTGGATGCCAATGACGAGATCACCGGGTTCTTGGGCGTTGCGGAAGATATCACGATCCGCAAGCAGGCGGCGGCCGCTCTGGAACAGGCGTTGGCCGCCGCCGAGAACGCTAATCGAGCCAAGAGCGAATTTCTGGCGAATATGAGCCACGAGATTCGCACACCGATGAACGGGATTATCGGTATGACCGAACTTGCGCTCGGCACTTCGTTGACTGCCGAACAACACGAGTATCTGGAAATCGTCAAGCACTCCGCCGACTCGTTGCTGCGGATCATCAACGATATCCTCGACTTTTCCAAGATCGAAGCCGGAAAACTGGAACTTGACTTCAACCCGTTTTCGCTGCGACGGCTGCTCAACGACAGCATCAGGCCGCTGGCGATCCGCGCCGACGAAAAACGACTGGAACTGCTCTGGCATACCGCTCCGTCGGTTCCTGACGGACTGCTCGGCGACCAAGGCCGACTGCGTCAAGTCCTGACCAATCTTGTGGGTAACGCGATCAAGTTCACCGAACATGGCGAGGTCGAGGTGCGCGTCGAACTGATATCGCGGACGGAGAGCAGCGTTCGGCTTCGCTTCGTGGTGCGCGATACCGGCATCGGAATCCCGCTCGCAAAGCAGGCGATCGTCTTTGAGGCGTTTGCCCAGGCCGACGCTTCGACGACTCGATCGTACGGCGGCACCGGCTTAGGCCTCTCGATCTGCCGACGGCTGGTGCGATTGATGGGAGGCGACCTGTGGCTGGAGAGCGAACCGGGACACGGCAGCATTTTTGCATTTGAGTTGGAATTGCCCGAATCGCCGCAGTCAGACGGCATTATCGAGGTCGAACCGCTCGGCAACCTCGCCGGTGTGCGTGTGCTTGTCGTCGACGACAACGGAACGAACAGGCGGATCCTTGATGAACTGCTGAAGAGCTGGAGTATGCTCCCGACGCTGGCGGAGAGCGGGCCCGCCGCACTCGAATTGCTGCGGCAGGCCGCCCTGCAAGGCCGTCCGTTCCAACTCCTGCTCGTCGACTACCATATGCCGCAAATGGACGGGTTCATGTTCGTGGACGCTGTACGCAGTGATTCGGCAAACGAAGGCGCGACGATCATGATGTTGACCTCGTCCGACCGCCTCGATGCCATCGAACGATGTCGCTCGTTGGGGATTTCCGCGACGCTGCTCAAACCTCTGCGACTGTCCGAATTGCGTCTGGCTCTCGTCCAGACGCTGGGCAGCGCGGGCCAGCACGCGGCCTCCGCTGGCGCCCAGGTCCAGATCCCTCAGGCAGGCAAATACCAGCTCAAGATCCTGCTGGCCGAAGACAATCTGGTGAACCAGCAGGTCGCCAAGCGGCTGCTGATGAAAATGGGGCACAAGTTGCGGATAGTGGAAAACGGGCAGGCCGCACTGGACGCCCTGCGCTACGAACCGTTCGATGTCGTCTTGATGGACGTGCAGATGCCGGTGATGGATGGCCTGGCCGCAGCCGCCGCCATCCGACGAACGGAAGAGAGAACGGACCGGCACCAGCACATCGTCGCCATGACCGCCCACGCCATGGCCGGCGACCGCGAGCGGTGCCTGGAGGCGGGAATGGACGACTATATCAGCAAGCCGATCACTCCCAGTGCCCTGTCGGAACTGCTTTCCCGAGTGCCCGTTCCTCCCGGGACGCTATGATCGTCGTGTGCGGCCGAACCCGCGGCGATTTTCCACGGAAGCCCCCCCGCCTCGCACAATCACCCTTCCCTCGACGACGCCACAGGTTACGATAAGGGAACAGGCCGTCGTCCTGGGGCCCGTTGCACCGTTGCCGAGGTTATTATCGTGCCAACCTACGTTTACGAAGTCGTCGAGGAAGATGGTAAAGGGGGGGAGAAGTTCGAACTGTTCCAGCGAATGTCGGATGAACCGTTGAAAGTTCATCCCGAGAATGGCAAACCAGTACGCCGAGTTATTCAGACGCCGGCCATCGCAGGCAAGTACGCGCCAATGAACACGGAACGGGCCTTGAAAGACGACAGCAAACTGGAACGACTTGGCTTCACGAAATACGTCAAGTCGGACGACGGACGCTACGAAAAGGTGTTGGGAAGCGGCCCCTCGCAAATCGGCGAATAGCCTCGGTCGCGGCGTAAACACAGTCCGCTAAACGACTTCTCTAAGTTGTTATCTCGTGGTATATTGCGAGCTGTTGCCGGTTCCCTCGCGGAACGCGGTGCATCCGAAACAGCTTGACTCAGAAAGTGACCCATGACGGGGAAGCGTGATCATTGGTCGGCTCTGGCCGATTTGTTGGGAACGGTACCGGAAGGAACAAAAGCGGAAGATGCAGCGGCGCCCCGTGCAGGGGAAGTGAATGCCGATGCGACGCACACGGACATTCCCGATGCCGGGGCGCGCCACCAACCGGACGCGGAACGCGCGGAACCGGCTGCGCCGAACGACGTCGGGCCATGCCCGGCAGCCTCGGCGCCTCCGGTGGACGCGCGTATCCCGGAGTTGCAGGCCCCAACAAGGGCTCGAGAATCAGAAATCGTCGAAAGTCCGCCGGCAACTGTCGGCGCAACTCCGCCTGCCGCAGTCGTCGCGACTGCTGCCACTCCCAAACCGCGACGAGGCAGTCATTGGAACACCCTGGCTAATTTGCTTGGCCTGGGCGGACTCATGGGCACGAGCGAACCGGAACCGACGGCCGAGCCGGTACCACCGTCGGCCCCCGCCTCAATTCCAACAACACCGGCCGCTAAACCGTCCGTACCTCGCCCATCCGCTGGACCATCATCGCCGCCGCCGACACCAACGCGCAGCGTGCCGACAGGATCCGCTGAGCGGCGCGACGAGCGGCGTGACGAGCAGCGCACCGTGCGGCGTGACGAGCAGCGCACCGTGCGGCGGGACGAGCGGCGAGACGCACGGCGCGACGAACAACGTGGAAGGGATCGCGGGCGCGGTGGGGATCGGCGACCGAGCGAAACCGAACCACCTTCGGAAATCGACGTGGGAAGTGATGCGGCTCCCACAGCAGGTATACCCGCGGGGCAGCAGCAAGATCACGCGGAAGGTGGGGAGGGAGACCGTTTTCGCCGAGGCCGGCGACGACGTCGGGGCGGCCGAGGACGGCGCGATTCGGAACGATCTGATCGCGATACAGCCGCCGCGGGCCATGAACGTTGCGAATCGGACGAACTGCCAACGCGTGACGAAACTTCGCTGCGCGAAGCCGACCAGCAGTTGTTCGGGCGCGAAGGCCAGGAAGATACCGTTTTCGACGACAGCGACCTTGCCGGGGCGCGTTACGATGACGACGAGGCCGTAGAGGGGAACCGCCAAGGCCCCTCCGACGTCGACGCCGAATCGGCCGTGGACGCGTCCACGTCCGAAGTTTCCGATAAAGGGGATCGGCAAGGACGACGACGGCGACGACGACGACGGGGCCGTCGCGGTCGCGGCGACGGTGCCGGCGATCGATCGGGCGTTCGTTCCGGCGAGCGCGTGGTCGATGCCGACAGTACTGCGGACGAAGCGGATGCGCTGGGAAGAGAATCGCCCGCGGGTGCCACCGATCCGCTCGGCGAATCGGGAGAAAGTGCTGGTCCGAGCCGCGGAGCGGAATCCGAGGCGGGCGAACAACGCGACCGACCCGGCCGTCGGCGGCGCCGCCGACGTGGCCGCGGTAGAACTCGTGACGGCGGACCCCCGGCAGCCAAATCACGGGACTCGGGTGCGATCGACGACACCGAGCTCGACGATCTCGACGATCCCCTGGACGATGAGAGCGCGGGCGGGTACCAAGAAAGCGGACTTGACGACGCCGGTAACGACGAGAGCTACGGAGACGAGGGCGAAGGCGGCGAGGGCGGCGGCGAGGGCGGCGAGCATGCCGGTAAACACCGCAAAATCCCCACTTGGACCGAGACGATCGGCTGCATCATTACCGCCAACATGGAAGCGCGGGCCCGAAATCCTCAGCCGTCGTACCGAGGTCGCGGCGGTCACGGAGGGCCAAGAAACCGCTGAAGTCTGTTTTGGCTTTGCCGCGGAACTGCTGTAAAATGTCGGCGCATGATTGTGCGGCATGAATTGCTGCGGGAGGTTGTTAATGCGCACCCTGTCAGTCTCGGCCATCGCCTGCTCCTTGATGATCGCTCTGTTCGCCCGCGGGCAGGAACTGGACCGGGATGCGCGACGCGAGGAAATGCAGCATCGCATCGCACAGCACCTCGAAACGCGCTGGCGTGAAGCGGCAGTCCAGCCTGCCGCCGTGTGCTCCGACGAGGAATTCTGCCGACGATCGTCGCTCGACCTGTGTGGAGTCATTCCGCGCGTATCCGAACTGCGCGAATTTCTCGACGACGAGTCGCCGGACAAGCGTTCGCGATGGTTGGAACGCTTGTTGAACTCGCCCACACACGCTACGCATCTGGCGTCGACGTGGCGCAATATCATGCTGCCAGGAGGCACCGACCTGGAGCAACTCCAGAATGCCGTGGGGGTGCAGAACTGGCTCCGCGCCCAGTTCGCCGAGAACGTCCGTTACGATCGCATGGTGTCCGAGTTGCTGGTCGCGACGAGCGGAGCGGAGTCGGGACCGGCCTTGTTTTACACTTCACTGGAATTACAGCCGGAGAAACTGGCCGCCGCGACGGCCCGCATTTTCCTCGGTCTGCAGATCGAGTGTGCCCAGTGCCACAACCACCCGTTTGATCACTGGAAGCAAGAGGACTTCTGGGGTTATGCGGCATTCTTCGCGCGCACGCGACAAGTCCGCGGAAATCGCATGATGGCCCGAGTCCGTCTGGAAGACATCGACAATGGCGACGTGAAACTCCCCAACACCGAGACCAATGTTACGCCGAAATTCCCCAACGGATCGGTGGCACCGGATGATTCGGGAACGCGGCGGGAGCGGCTTTCAATCTGGATGGCTTCCCGAGACAATCCTTATCTGGCCCGTGCCGTCGTGAATCGCGTCTGGGCCCAGCTGTTTGGCCGCGGCATCGTTGATCCGGTGGATGACCTGGGAGCACATAATCCGCCGTCGCATCCGGAGTTGCTGGACGAACTCACACATTACTTCGTGGAAAGTGGATTTGATCTGCGCGATTTGTATCGCGTGCTGACGACGTCCCGCGCCTACCAGCTTTCCAGTGCCTGTTCCGGAGACCAGGAACCGCCTTCGGAACTGTTTTCACGCATGCAGCTCAAGCCGCTCAGCGCCGAACAATTCTACGACTCGCTGGCGCGGCTTTTCCCCTCGGCCGCTCCCGGCATCGTGGGCGTCCCGCAGGCAACGGGCCTGTTCGATCCGCGCCGACTGTCATTCATCGGACGGATGCAAAGTCCGTCGCGACATTCCCTGGACTATCAAGCCGGTGTTCTGCAGGCTCTGACGCTGCTGAACGGCGCTGAACTGCATTCCGCCAGTCACCCGGATCAAAGCAGTCTGCTGGGTGCGCTGCATTCACCGTTGTTCACTCCGCAGGAACGCATCGACGTCGTCTATCTGGCGACGCTGGCGCGGCGCCCCTCCGACGAAGAGCGCCGGATCAGCTACGATTATCTGTCGGCGGCGGAAGGCAACGATTCGCGAACCGCTTTTGCCGATCTGGTCTGGGCCATTCTCAACAGTGCTGAATTCGCCATGAACCACTAGCTCGCGGTGCCGTTATGCGTTGTTTGTCGCAGATGTTGCTGGTGGTGGCTGTTACCGGATCGCTGTGTGGATGTCCGGCGCGTGGTCCCGCACCGACGGTAAGTCCCGCCGCGCCCGCCCGCGATACCGACACCGGACTGGAGCCGGCTACGGCAACGGCAGTTCATCCCGGCGAAAGCTCGACTCCCGATCCTGCGGCGGTCGCGACGTCGATCCCCGCCGACGCGGTCCCGTCGTCCGGCGATCGGCCAGGCGACAGTTCACCGGTATCTCCCGGCATCGGCGCAGCTGCCGAGTCTTCTTCCGGCCCGACAACCGCGAAGGAATCGCGGCCCGCCGAACGATTCATCCTGTTCGCTCCCCAGCGTCCCCTGGTTGTCGACTTGGTCCTGCGATTAGCGGGCCACGATTTGGAGCCTCAATTTCAAGCGTACCTTGAATCCAGTTTGAGTGCATTTGACTCCAATAGCGATGGCAGAACGAGTTGGGAGGAGTTGACGCGGCATCCGTCGTTTACCCAAGGCGCTTTCGGCACTCAGCCGATCACCACGGAAAAACGCCGGCTGGATCTGATCGAGCAGAACGACATCAACCGCGATAAGTGGGTCAGCCCGCAGGAATTCGCCCGGCTCTTGAGTCGGGAGGCGGCCAATTCCAGGATGGTGACACTCCGCAGCACAAACGACGGGAATGCCGGAACCGTGCGTGACTCGATCGTATTTCAATTGCTGGATCAGGATGGCGACGGGCAGCTTTCGGGCAGCGAACTGGATCAGGCAGGCAGTCGACTGCAAAGCAAAGACCTGGACGACGACGAACTTGTCGCTTTGGCCGATTTGCGCGCCGAGTCGACCATGCTCGTACCGCCCGCGCAGATGGCGCGGCCCCGCGTCTGGTCGGCGGAGGCAGCCGTTTCGCTAGGTGGGCGCGTGGATTGGGATCGCGTATTCGCCGACATGCAGGAGACTTATGCGCTGGGGGGCAGTCTGAGTCGTGATTGTTTCGAGAATGCCGACTTGTTCTTCGACGAACTGGATGCCGACGACAACGGCCGAATTACCCGCCGTGAACTAGAACGGCTGCTGACGGTCACGGCCGACCTGCGTGTGGAAGTCGATTTCCAGGCGACGCAGGAGATACCGCCTCAACTGGTCATCGTTTCTCGCGACCCCGCCATCTTGCCGTCCCCGTCGAATTCCAAAGGCGCCTACGCGCAAGCTACGGTTCCGTTGCCCCACCTCGCGACGCACTGGTTCTGCGCCGACCGTTCGGGCGTCGACGATTCCCAGACTCGCGCCGAACAGTCGCTTTCGCAATACGACAACAACAACGATGGATATCTCGAGGAAGAAGAACTGCCGGACGAACCGACGGCGCTTAAGGAGCAGTTGCAGGCGGCCGACGAAAACGGAGACGGCAAAATCTATGCGAGCGAAATTGCCGACTATTTTCGACGACAGCGCGGCGTCGCGAATTTCCAGGTGCGCATCCGCCTGGGATATCAACCCGACATCTTGTTCGCCGCTTTGGATGCAAATGCCGACGGCAGACTTGATTTTCGAGAAATCCAGGGCGCTCCCGGGCGATTGGCCGGCTTCGACGACAACCGGGACGGCAGGCTCACCTCCGACGAGTTTCAGCGCGTGTTGCTGGTCAGCCTGACGCGCGGCGAAACCGGGCCGGTTGCGGCCGACCCGGGCGTGACGATGCCGGCGATTCCGCCGCAGTCTGCCGACGACGTGGCTCCCTGGTTCCGCAGTATGGACAGCAATGGCGACGGAGCGATCAGTCGCCGTGAGTTTCTAGGTGATCTCGAACGGTTTCGGGATCTGGATACGAACAACGACGGGTTTCTGGAATGGAACGAACTGAAGCGGCTGTCAGGCTAGTGCAATGTCACAGCTTAATCGTCGGGTTCGCGTTATTCGTAGGACGGGTCTCCCGACCCGTCCTGCTCACACGGACGGGTCCGGAGACCCGTCCTACGCACACGGACGGGTCAGGAGACCCGTCCTACTTTCGCGTGCGGCACCATCGAACGTTGGAGTAATTCCTTATGAGAGTTCAGGTCACTGCCGGTCTGGCGTGCGCGGCGCTGCTGGTGGTTGGGCTGGTCGTGTATCGGCACAATAACTCTGCTGCCGGAAATTCTCCGTCGCGCCGGTCCGCCGCGGAGCGCAGCGTAGTTCCCAGTACAGCGGAATCACTTCGGGTGGAACTCCGGGAGCCGTTACCGGAATCCGAAGCGGATTGGCAACGCGTTCTGACCGCCGAGCAGTTCCGTGTCCTGCGACGCAAAGGCACCGAGCGGGCATTTACCGGAGCCTACTGGCAGTCGAAGGTTGAGGGCGTTTATTGTTGCGCCGCGTGCGGGCAGACGCTGTTCCATTCGGACCACAAGTTCGATTCGGGTACCGGCTGGCCGAGTTTCTATCAACCGATCGACGAGGAACATATTTCCACGCGCGAGGACAACGGCCTCTTTTCCCGGCGAACCGAAGTTCTCTGTCGTCGCTGCGATAGCCATTTAGGACATGTCTTTGATGACGGTCCCCGCCCGACCGGACTGCGGTATTGCATGAATTCCGCGGCACTGCAGCTGGACACAACCCGCAAATCCGATTAGCCTCGCCGCCCGCCAACACGCTGGGAAGGACGCAAGAAAGAACCTGAAAAATGAGCGCCAGGTCGATACTTGCTTTGTTCCTGCGCAACGTGCAGCAACGTTCGGAACACCCCGCACTCTGGACCTGGGATGGCAGCCGGTTTGTCGCGTTGTCGTGGGCGGAGCTGCACCGCGCGGTGGCCGACATGGCAACGTTGCTGGCCGAGTGCGGAGTGGAGCCGGGGGACCGCGTCGCCCATCTCTCCGAGAATCGGCGGGAATGGGTGATCACCGACCTGGCGATTCAGGCCGGCGGGGCGATCCATGTGCCGTTGCATGCGCCGCTGACCGGTGTGCAGATTGCGGAACAGGTGCTGCATTGCGGCGCGCGGGTGCTGGTAGTGTCGGGCGCAGCGCAGCTGGCTAAGCTGGTACCGCTCGCGTCCCGGCTTGGTCGGGATTTGCGCGTGCTGAGTTACGAACCGGCGGATTCCATCGCTGCGCCCTGGGTGATTCGCACCGTCGGCAGCGACGCTTTTTTTTCACTCGATCGGCAGCGAGGCGACGGCTTGCTGCGGAACTGGTCCGAAAGGCTTGACGGCAGCGACGTAGCGACGATTCTTTATACGTCGGGGACGACCGGCGAACCGAAGGGCGTCATGCTGACGCACGCGAATCTGAGCGGAAATGCCCAGAACATGCTCGTTAGTTTTGCGCAATCGGAAAAATCGAGCTGCGAGCATTATCGTCGCCTGAGCTTCCTGCCGATGAGCCACATTTTTGCCCGCACCTGCGACATTTACGGGTGGATTGTGAGCGGCGGCGAGATCGCGGTCGCTCGATCGCGCGATTCGGTGCTTCAGGACTGTGCGCTGGTGCGGGCCACATGGATCAACGCTGTTCCCTACTTCTATGAAAAAGTATGGCGCGGGTTGCGCGACGCGGGAGTCGCCGATCAGCCGGGAGCGCTGCGGGCGGCGTTCGGTGGAAGCATGTCGATCTGCTGCTCGGGAGGCGCGGCGTTGCCGCCCCACCTGTTCGACTATTATCAGTCCCAGGGCTTGCCGATCCTGGAGGGATACGGGCTCAGCGAGACATCCCCGGTCATTTCCATTTCCACTCCGGCCGTCTTCCGGCGCGGCTGCGCGGGCAAACCGATCCCGACAGTGGAGGTGCGCATTGCGGAGGACGGTGAGATCCTCACCCGTGGCCCGCACGTAATGCGAGAATACTACCGCGATCCTGGTGCGACGGCCGAGGTGCTGCGTGACGGCTGGTTTCATACCGGAGATCTCGGAGCGATCGACGCCGACGGATTTCTGAGTATCACCGGCCGCAAGAAGGAACTGATCGTCACGGCAGGAGGCAAGAATATCGCGCCGGTCCTGCTGGAATCGCTGCTGACCCAGGATCCGCGAATCCTCCAGGCGATGGTCGTCGGCGATTCCCGGAACTATCTGACGGCGCTGCTTGTGCCGAACTGGGAGCAGTTGGCGCGCGCGCTGGCCAGCGCGGAACTTGCGGACCCCGAAAATGCTGGCCGCGCATCGGACGAACGGGTGATCAAATTGATGCGGCAGATCGTCGCCGAACGGCTGAGCGACCTGGCACCGTACGAACAGGTGCGACGCTTCACGTTGTTGCAGCGGCCATTTTCGATCGACGCGGAGGAATTGACGCCGAAACTGAGTCTGCGGCGCAAAAATATCGCTGCCAGGTATGACAACGAAATCGCGGCGATGTACGCTGATGAGCGGTGAGTGACCCGACCCTGCAACGGAATTGTGCACCGATGAAGTCCCCCCTCGAAATGCAGAAATCCTCGGAATCGTTTGCGGAAACCGCCTTGCGGCTGGGCGGCAAGAGCGACGAAGAGGCCGTTCGAACCGGCGCCATTGACCGTGCCGACGATCAGGTCGAACAGCTCTTCAATAGCCAGCGCCAAACATCCCACAGCCCGATCCATCGGGCGATCTGGAACGGCGACATGGACTGGCAGCTGTTTCGGGCTCCCCAACCGGTCGTCAGCGAGTCAGCGCGTCACGTAATGGACGAGTCGCTCCGGGTGGCAGCTCAGCATCGGGCGGCCGGCAGTTTGCTCGACGAGCAGCGCAAGGTCAGCCAGGTTGTTTTGCGCGATCTGGCCGCCGTGGGATACTGGGGGCTGTTGGTGCAGCCGGAATATGGCGGTACGCGCGTATCGTTCCAGGCATTTGCATCGTTTCTGTCCCGGATGGCGCAGATCGATCCCACGATTTCGGGCATGGCGTCGGTCCACGGCTGCATCGGCGCCGTCGACCCTGTCCAGACATTTGGCACGCCGGAGCAAAAGCAGAGGATTCTGCCTTCGTTGGCGTCGGGCGCAGCCCTTTCCGCATTTGCGCTGACGGAACCGGCGGCCGGATCGGACCTAACGGCATTGCGTACGACGGCTCGTCGCGAGGGCGACACGTATTTCGTGACCGGGGAAAAGCTGTTTATTACCAATGTCGTGCCGGGCAGGACGATAGGGCTGGTCTGCCTGATCGACGGCAAGCCGGCGGTGCTGGTGTGCGAGCTTCCGCCCCAGGAGAACGCGCAGTTCCAGCTGCGGCAATACGGGCTCTATGCCCTGAAGCATACACACAATCAGGGGATTGTCTTTCGCGATTTTCCCGTGCCCGCACGCAACCTGCTGATCCCGCATGGGGGCAACGGACTGACGATTGCCTACCACGGCCTGAATCTGGGCCGGGTGGCGCTCTGCGCCAACGCGGCAGGAACGATGCGGCAAATGCTCTCCAGCATGCTCCCGTGGGCTCGATTTCGAGTGACCTACGGGGAGCCGATCGCGCGAAGGGAGTTGGTGCAGCGCCGTCTGGGTCGACTGGCGGGGCTGATCGTCGCCTGCGACGCCCTGGTCAACTGGTGTGCGTCGCTGATCGATCAGGGATTTCGCGGCGAAATGGAATGCATTGTGGCCAAGATTTTCGGCAGCGAGGCGCTGAAGGAGGCGGCGGTCGAATTGCTGATGAAGACCCATGGAGGGCGGTCGTTTCTGCACGGGCACCTCTTCGGGGACAATGTGCACGAGTATCTTGCGCCGTGCATCTACGAAGGGGAGGGCGAGATGCTGGGGCTGGCGTTTTTCAAGTCGCTGGTGAAGCAGCATGGCGCGACCTACTTTGAGCCGATCGGAAAGGCGATGGCGCGCACGGGGCTGCGCAAAATGACGCCGTTACAGCCGGCGAAAATGGTCGGGATGCTGCCGGCGTTAACGCCGTATATTCGCTGGTGGATGGCGCATGCCTGGATACCAACCGCGCGCCCCCGATTGCCGTTCCTGCCGCCGCGACCGCGCCGACACGCTGAATTTGCCGCCGCGGAATTGCGCCGGCTGGCACTCGAAATCAGTGCCGTAATGCGCAAACATCAGTTGAAACTGGCCGACCGACAATGCCGGATGTCGGAACTGTCCGCGCGCGTGCAGAAGCTGGCGGTGATCCTCTGTACGAGCTGTTATGCGGGAGAACATGCGGACCCATTGGTTGCGGACGCGGCCGACTTGATCTGTCAGGAATTGACACGGGAATACCGGGGAGACCGGCCGGCGGACGGTTATTTTCGCGGCATGACGCGACTGGGTGAGCAGTTACTGGAACGCGGTGCCGAATCGTTCAACCTCGAGCCAGGCGCGGAGATACTGATGCCCTATTCTGGCTAGCCTGGAGCATCCTGCCAGGCGGATTGAAGAAAACGCATCTTGACTCCAATCCCTGAAACCCCAAAATAGACTTCCAACCGGAATCCATCCTCCAACCCCTGCGAAAACGTGTCCACATTTTCCGTGATCCTGCCGGCTGCCGGCAAGAGCAGTCGCTTTCACGATCCGTACTACAAAAAGACGTTTGTGCCGCTGGAAAACCGGGCGGTTTGGTTGCACTCCGCGGAAAAATTTCTTGGCCGCAAGGATGTGAAGCAGGTGATCGTGGTCGTTGCCCCCGACGACCGCGAGGAGTTTCTTTCCAAATTCGGCGCCAACGTGGCGATTCTCGGTGTGGAGGTCGTCGACGGCGGCATGGAGCGTTGGCAGTCCGTGAAGAACGGATTGGCCAGGGTCCAGGGCGACATCGATTTTGTGGCGGTGCATGATGCGGCACGACCCTGCCTGGCGGACGAGTGGATCGACGCGGTTTTCGCGGCGGCCACGTCGTCCGGCGCGGCGATTCTTGCCACGCCGATCCAGGGAACGGTGAAACGGATCGGAAAGGACCAGCAGATTACCGAGACCGTCCCGCGAGGCGGGTTATGGGAGGCACAAACTCCCCAGGTTTTCCGCAAGCAGTTGCTGATCGATGCCTACAGCCGCATCAACGGCCAGACAGTCAACGGCACGCTGGTCACCGATGACGCGCAGGCGGTCGAATTGCTGGGTCACACCGTCACGGTCGTAGCCGGCTCGCCCTTGAATATCAAAATTACAACCAAGGCCGATCTGCGCTTCGCGGCGGCCGCGCTGAAGGCGCTGCCCAAGCCAAAACTGCTCGGGCCAGCTCATCCTTTTGCCGACGACGACATCTGGCGTTAATTTGCGGTAGTTCGAGACAAAATCCGTTGGAGGAGAGTTTCAGCTGTGGCGGGTCAAGGTTATCTGGTCCTGATCGATCGCGACGACGCGAAAAAACTGTTCGCTCACAAGGAGCCCGACGATGTCCGCAATTTCATGGATCAGTTGACGCAGTCGAAGCCGTATCGCTCCGCGCAGAAGGTGCTCGATCTTGCCGGACACTGGGACGGCATTCATCGTTGCCTGACCGACGGCACACTTGATCCCGACGGTGGCGAACCTCCGCTGAATCACGCGATCCTGGGCGGCAAGCGGCTCGCCAACACTCCCGAATTTGTGCTGTCCTTTGTCCGGCCCGATATGACGCCGTATGTGGCTGAAGCGCTGGCTGACGTGCGCTACGACGATTTCCACAAGAAGTATCTGGCGATCTCACCAAGCGATTATGGTCGCGCGTTAACGGAAAAGGATTTTGAGAAAATCTGGGTGGCCTTCCAGCAGCTCGTGGACTTTTACGAATCCGGCGCGGAGGAACTCAGCGCCATCGCCTTTGCCGCTCGCTGGAGATAACCCTGAACGCCGATATTTTCGCGGAATTGCGCTGGCGGGGCCTGATTCATCAGACCACCGATGACGCCGGACTCGCTGCGGCTCTCGCCGCGCGCCGCTGGACCGTCTACGCTGGTTTCGATCCGACCGCCGAAAGTCTGCACGTCGGAAGCCTGATGCCGTTACTGGCGCTGCGCCGCTTCCAGAAGGCGGGCCACGCACCGATCGCCCTGCTGGGAGGCGCCACCGGCATGATCGGTGACCCCAGCGGCAAGAGCAAAGAGCGCAATCTGTTGTCCATGGAGCAGCTGCAGCACAACCAGCAGGGCATCGATCGCCAAATCCGCTCGATCCTTGACGACTCGGGAACACACGCCGCGCGGGTGGTGAATAATCTTGACTGGACCGCGCCCTGGAGCTACCTGGAGTTTCTCCGCGACGTCGGCAAACACTTCCCGCTCAGTCTGATGCTTGCCAAGGATTCGGTCAGTACGCGACTGGCACGGGAGGAGAGCGGCATCAGCTATACCGAATTCAGCTACATGCTGCTGCAAGCCTACGACTTCGTGCATCTGCGGCGGGCATACGGCTGCGAGCTGCAAATCGGCGGCAGTGATCAATGGGGCAACATCACCGCCGGGATCGAATTAGGGCGGCGGATGTACAGTCAGACGCTGTACGGCATAACGTTTCCGCTGTTGTTGACCTCGGAAGGCCAGAAGATGGGCAAGACCGAAAAAGGAACGATCTGGCTCGCGGCCGACAAAACCAGCCCCTACCAGTTTTACCAGTATTGGATCAACGTGGCCGACATGGACGCCGGCATGTGCCTGCGGTTTCTCACGGAACTCGACCGCGACGAAATACAGGCCTTGGACGCTTCGCGTCAGTCGCATCCGGAACAGCGCCAAAGCCAACAGCGGTTGGCGGAGTGCCTGACGCAGACGATCCACGGCGAGAGCGGTCTGTCGGCGGCTCGCCAGGCGACGCGGATCCTCTTCGGCGGCGAGATCCAGGGTCTGCCAGAACGTGAACTGCTGGAGATTTTCGCCGACGTTCCCAGCAAATCGGTCGCCCGTTCGCTGCTCGACAGCGGCTGGGGACTGGTCGAAGCCTTGGTCGAATCCGGACTCAGCAAATCCAGGGGGGAAGCCCGGCGGACCATCGAGCAGGGGGGAGCTTACATCAACAATCGGCGTTGCACCGACACCGCGCGCAAACTCGAAAGCGACGACCTGGCTGGCCCGACCGTGCTGGTGCTGCGGACCGGGAAAAAGAACTACGCGCTGCTGCGATTTGACGCCAGTTCTCCACCGCCGGCCCCCTGATTCAACTCTGGAGGTTGATTTCTGGCGTCATGATCGACATCGATTCCCATCCCTGCCTGGACGCCTGCTGCTTCGTCACGCATTTCGACCGGCCGCTCGGCGAGCACCCTGGTTCGCCCGAGCTGGCGGGGCTGCGTGATCGGAGTGCGGCAGCGCCGTTTTCGAGCAACGACCTGGTGCGGGAGAAAGTCCGTGACCTGCTGCGACGAGGAGGATTCAAGCCGACAGGGCGTTCCAAGCCGGCGTCGGAATACCTGCTGAAGGTTGCTGCGGTGGGCCCCTTGCCCGCGATTAACCTCGCGGTTGATGTCTGCAACGTCGTATCGCTCCACAGCGGCCTGCCGATCAGTGTGATTGATCTCGATCGAGCCACGCCGCCGCTTCGAATCGGGCTGGCGCCCGCGGGTGCCAGTTACCCGTTCAATGCCTCGGGACAATCGATCGATCTGTCGGGACTGCTTTGCCTGCTCGACGCTGCCGGGCCTTGCGCGAACGCCGTGAAAGATGCGCAGCGGACCAAGACCGACGCAACAACCCGGCAGACCCTGTCCGTCGTCTGGGGGACGCATGATCTGCCTGGACTTGCGGCGAGTGTCGGACGCTGGTACCGGGAACTGTTACAGCGAGCAGGCGCCCAGGTCCAGGACTATTGAAAAGCCGCCTCGAATCGGTCAACATTGCCACTCGCGACTCCACTGCAGCGTGTCGCCCCCAAACGCTGCTCGGCGATTCGCGACCGCGAGCCGAGTGGCCGACATCCCCAACCGGCAAAATATGGCCATCGACGACACTTCGAGATTAACTTCGCAGGAGACCGACTGATGAGTCCCGAACAGAATGCGATCAACCTGGGAATCGCCTTTCCCAAAAAAGACAAAGGCTACCTGAACCTCTGCGTTCGGTCCGGCAATCTTCTGCTGACGTCCGGGCATGTCAGTGACATCAAGGGCAAACTGGGAGCCGGCCTGAGTGTCGAGCAGGGATACCAGGCGGCACGGGAATGCGCCGTGAAGATCCTGCAGTCCGTGCACCAGACGCACGGCACGCTGGACGGTTTGCGCGTCTTGCGGCTGCTGGGTTGCGTCAACTCGACGGGCGACTTCACTGACCAGCATCTGGTCGTCAACGGAGCATCCGATCTGCTGCACCAGCTGTTCGGCAAAGATGGCGACGGATACCACGCGCGCAGCGCGCTCGGTTATGCCTCGTTGCCGACGGGCGTCGCGGTCGAGGTCGAAGCGATCTTTGAAGTGATTACGTAGCGCACGGCAGAGGCTGCCGGCCGGCACAAAATGCAAAAAGCCCTCGACGAATCGTCGAGAGCTTTTGTATGCGGGCAGATAAACCGCTGGCCGTTGCGGCGGCCAAGCGGTTTGATTGCCTGTTGGCCAAACCGCGACTAGGCAGCGCAGGTCGGCTCAGCGCCGCACGTCGGAGCGCAGCATTTCGACTTGCAGCAGCGAGGCTGACGGCAGCAGCGTGGCTCACGGCAGCATTTCTGCTTGCAGCAGCGGGGCTCACGGCAGCACTTGGCTTCGCAACCGCAGCTCGGAGCAGCAGCGGCGCATGTCGCTTCACAACCACCGCAGCTACCGCAGTGATTGTGGCAGCAGCGATGACGATGATGGCAGCACTTCTCACGGCAGCAACGCGGTTCACGGCAGCACTTCTTGGCTTCGCAACCACAGCTCGGGGCGGCCGCTGCACAAGTCGCTTCGCAACCACCGCATTTCGTCGCGCAGCAGCGTTGCTTGCAGCATCGCGGCTCACGGCAGCATCGAGGTTCACGGCAGCACTTCGTTTTGCAGCAATTGGACGGTGCACAGCAGCTGGGCTCACAGCCACAGCCGCCCAGCATGCCCATGGCATTTGCGCTGGTCGCGCTGGCCAGGTACACCAGGCCGGCGGCCAACACGGCGGTCAAGATCGTACGATTCTTCATTGGAGGGCTCCTCACTTCCGAAAACGCAGTTTAATGAAACTACCCATTCACCGGACCGCTGGCCCCGATAACGACTTTTTTTGGATTTCGGCGGCTCTTGGCGGACGTCGAGTGAAACGGCCAGCAAGAAGTTTGCTGACTTCAAGAACCGTTATCGTCGACCCAGCCTTCCGGCCTTCACCAGACAATCCCGTTGTCGCTAAATTTCCTGGTTTACCAGTCCACTTAGGCGATCTGGTGGGACAGTGACGGCAGCAACGACAATCAGGGTCCGGTCGTGACGATTCGGCAACTTATCCGACGGTGGAACTGCCGTTGCTGCCGACGGACAAGGAGGGTTCTGCCTTATTTCGACAGATCTTTGATGCGAATTTTCCGAAAATCGACCCGATCGCCATGTCCGAGGAAAGCGACGTGGCCCTTGGAACGCCGAATTCCTGGATGGTCCTGACCGTCGAGGGTCTTGGGAGTGCTGGCGGCGTCGAGGTCGGCGTCAACGATCACACTGCCGTTCAGGACCACTTTGATACGGCGGTCTTTGACAGTGACCTCCTGTGAATTCCATTCTCCCAGCGGCTTGAGAAACTCCCTGCGAGCGGGGACCACGCCGTAAACGGAACCATGGTACTGATAGGGTTGAAGGTCTTTGTATTTTTCCGCGGAGTTATCCAGTATCTGCAGTTCGATGCCTTCCAGGTGCAGGTTACCTTTGGCCACATTCGGGCAGCGGATTCCCAGGCCGTTGTTGGCACCGGCGGAGAGCCGGAATTCGAAGCGGAGGACGAAATTGGAGTATTCTTTCTCCGTCAGCAGATTGCCCGCCGCGCCGGGAATAACGCTGATCGCGCCGTCCTCGACACGATGACTTTCCACAGCACCAATCCAGCCCTGCAGCGACTTGCCATCAAACAGACTGACAAATCCTTCGTCCTCCACCGCCTGAGCCGCACGAACCGGGATCTCGGAAACCATCGCAACCGCGACCAGCGATAACGCGACCGGAAAGTGCCTCAACCGACGCACAACCGAATCGACCGGGGAGATACAAACGGCGGCAGGCATGGACTGGAACTCCTTATTGAGGCGAGGGAGTCTTTGGGCAACATTCTATTCGATCGTGTCCCTTTGGGAAACCATGTTGGGCGCCATTCCGCCGCCGATGTTGATCGTGCACGGTTCCTCGGCCATTGACCTCGCAGCTCGCTTGAGTCAGACTCGCCGCTGCAGCGCGTCGCTGCCCCTCGCTTATGCCGAATCGCACATCATTCGTCACGCCAAGATTGCCGCTCTTGATTACGGGCATTGCGGGAGTCGCTGGCTACAACGCATTCCGCTACTTTCGGGAGCGTTTTCCCGGAGAGGTGATTGGTACGCGCCGAGTCGACAATTGGCCGTTATCGGGCGAAGGGATTGTTCCCTGTGACATCCATGATCGGGACGGCCTGCGGAGGTTGTTCGAACGCTATCGATTCCAATCGGTCGTGCACGCAGAGGGAACCTGCCGGCTCAAGCACTGCGAATACGACCCGGACATGGCCTGGCAGATCAATGTCGACGGGCTGCGAAATCTCTTGGATAATCTCTCTGCCAGAGCGCGGTTGATCCACTTGTCGGTCGATCTGGTCTTCTCCGGATCCGGTTCCGGCGGTCACCGCGAAGGCGACCCGACCGACCCTGTAACCGTCTATGGCCAGACCATGGTCGAAACCGAGCGGGTTCTGGCACGGCGGCGACCGGACAGCTGTATTCTGAGAATCTCGCTGCCGATGGGGATCAGTTTCAATGGCCATGCAGGAGCGATCGACTGGATTCAATCGCGGTTCCGCAAGCAGAAACCGGCGACTCTTTTTCTGGACGAGGTACGTTCTCCCACCTACACCGACTGTATGAACCTGGTGATCGACCGGATGCTGGGGAACAGCCTGAATGGCATTTATCATGCCGGCGGCCCGCGGGCCCTCAGTTTGTTTCAGATTGCGCAGATCGTCAATCGCGTTGGCGGATATGATCCGGCGCACCTGCGTGGCTGCCCGCGGGCGGAGGCCGGCCCGGTACCACCGCGCGCCGGCAACGTGACGATGGACTCGAGCAAGTTGCGGGACGCGTTGGGCGAGCAGCTGCTCGATCCTTGGCCGTTGCAGGACCTGCTGTTTCCAACAGACGCCGATTGGCACCGGGTTCGGGATGGTGAACCGTTCGGCTCACCTGAATTGCTGGAACGGGTGCTCTACCGCAACCCTCGACGGGCCTCTCGCAACGATCCGGGGCGCGACCAGCTGCTTGTTAGACGATGACGCTGGTCAGCGCCTGGAAATGCGGGTCGTTTCTTACCGGGTCGAAATCGGCTTCCACCCCGACGAGATCCCGGTAATTTGGGTCGAGTTCAAACGCCTGGGCGAGATACATGACGGCCAATTTGACGTTCCGTGCCAGGCTCCAATAGCAGGCAAGGTTGTAGTGCACGATCGCTTCCGCCGGATCGATTTCAAGTGCCTCCTCCAGCGACTGAATCGCCTGATCGAGGCGATGGATTCGCTTGTAGCACCAGCCCAAGGCCAGCCAGACATGGATATTCTCGTGATCGAATTCGAGCGATTGCTTCAGGGGTTCGATAGCTTCGGCGTAGCGTTCCATCGAGCGGAACAGCTGGCCTTTGAGGTAGTGTGTCTGGGCACGCTGCCCCGAGGACGGCTCGAGCCGTGAGAGGGCGAGCAGCGCTTTTTCACCCAGTCGATCGCGGACACTTTTGTCGAGGGTTGCAAGGTCCGAAACGCCGACCATCAGTTCGAGATACCCTTCGGCTTCCCGCAACAGTTGCTGTCGACGTAGTCGGCTGTAGTCGGACACGGCGCATCTCCACGGCAAATGAAGCCTGGATCAAACCGGATCTTACTCCATCTCAATTCTATGCGTCGACCCGGCCAGGCCAAGTCCGCCTGGCGGTCGACCCGCGTTATTCCCGAATTCGCGACCTGCTCAACCGCAAATCCGTCAAACTCGTACGAGGCCAAGCGATCCTCTGTGGCAAGTGTATCGCCAGTCACCGGTTGCGGCTAGTTCGCTGATGCGGAGAAACCACGAAAACGGCTGCTTCCTCGAATCCGCGACGATTTCATTCTGGTTCGAGTTGCGGGACATTCAAGGTCAAACGCCGGAATTGCCCCAGGCTGTTGGGAATCGTGACGAGAAACTACGCGGAAACCGGAACTTCATCGAAAATGTCGAGCAGTGACTTGATGCTGCCGGACAGCCGCATCATCGGCGCGACTTCACTGTAGTTCTTGTCGACGTCCCCAAATATCGACTCCTGGCTGAATTTGCCGTTGGCCAGCCGTTCGAAGGCCTGGCCGAACGACTCGCGCTGGCTCCATTGGTCGGAATTGACGGCGGGAAGCAGTGAAGAAAGAACCATGATCGTGGACGGCAGCTGCGTCGGATCGATGCTTGCCGTCGTATGGCAGGCGATCAATTTTGAGATCGCGTCCGGCAGGCTCCAGCGTTTCGCCATATTCTCGGCGGCCTGGGCGTGATCCCAGCCAAATTTCTCCGATTCCAACGCTGCCAGACGGCGGTTGTCACCCTTGGCCTCGACCAACACCGCCTCGTAGCTCGCCGCAAGTTCCTTGGCCAGGACAGGAATCGCCATATCCTGCAGCAGAGCGGCGGTAAACAGGTCTTCGGACTCTTTGAGGCCCAGCTTGCGTGCCGTCACTCTGGCGAAGAGGCCACGGCGCAGACTGTCCTGCCAGAGCACCTTGATATCGAGCGTACCGCATTTCGGATTGGGAACGACGCTGAAGACGGCGCTCCACAATGCGAAGTTCTGTATCGTCCGAACTCCGACCAGAGCCAGCGCCAATTTGATCGTGGAGATCTCGCGCGCAAATCCGAAGTAGCTGGAATTCACGAACTTAAGGACCTGACCTTCCAGGCCGGGATCGGATTCAATCGGAAGGGCAAATTCATTCGGCCCGTTGTCGGGGTTCTGCGAAAGTTGCAGCAGTCGGAGCGCACTCTGGGGCAACGCGGGAAGCTGGCTCGTGGCAAGAATCTGATCGAGGGAAGCAGCATTCGTCGTGGGCATGGAATTTCCTTTCGAATTCACCGTCGGAGCCTACGGTGGTACCTACAAAGAACTTAGACCACACTCATGGCGGGGGCAAACCGGCCACCGCATTCTTCGACCGCCGGTCACCCTCCGCCTGTCACGTTGCGCACGTTGAGCAAATCGCACTGTGGCGAAACCGAGAATCCCTTGTCGTCAGGACTCGACATCCGTTGCAAAAACTCGGCACACCACCGGCGAAACGGCTGATCAGAACAACAAGCCTGACAACGAGTTAGCGATTGGCAGCCTGGCATGGTCTCGGAGTTGCGTTTCGTTGGGAAATGGAACTCCGCAGCAGACCGTGGTGTCTTGTCACGAAATGGGTGATCACCGGGTTATTCGTCTTAGGGCCGGTCAGTATCTTCGCTGGAGACCCTTCAGCTGCTGACGCCTATCGCCCCACGGCCTCCGAATGGCGACGGACCAGCCGAGGCTGGGAGTCAACCCGCAACTGGTATCCTCCGCACCAAGCCATCCCATCACCCCATCCAGCCACAGTGGCCGCCTTTATCGGTCTGGCTTCGGTGGGAGCGCTGATCGGCTTCAACAGCCGACGCTAATCGAGTTTTTTCAGAGAATTTCGCACGGTCGAGGCCGGAAATTCGCACTATTTGTCGTAGAGGCCTGGATTTTATCCTCAACGACAAAGGGAATTGCGATGCGGCTGACCCTGCTGACCTTGCTGGCCTACCTCGACGACAATCTCGAGCCGGCAGATGCGAAGGAGTTGGAGAAGAAGATCGAGGAAAGCAAATTCGCATCGGATCTCGTTCATCGGATTCGCATGTGCACGCGTCGATTGCGGCTCGACGCTCCGAAGCTCGATGGGAAGGGCATGGGACTCGACCCGAATACCGTCGCGGAGTTTCTCGACAGCACGCTACCTCGCGATCGTTTTCCTGATTTCGAGAAGGTCTGCCTGGAGTCGGATCGACATCTGGCGGAGGTGGCGTCCTGCCACCAGATTTTGACGCTGGTTGTGGACCAGCCCGCGCAGGTTTCGGTCGAGTTACGGGAGCGCATGTATCGGATCCCAACGATGCCGTTGCCGGACCCGGCGAGCCCCAAAGCGCCGGAGCCGAAGAAGAAATCCAAGCATCGTCGAGGGGCGGGCAAGGATGCTTCGGAACCGGTTCCTCCGCCGAAATCTGCGGTGATCGGCTTAGACAGTTCTTTGCCTCCGCCTCCTCCGGAGGCATCAGGAACCGCCTTGCGACCCGCATCCAATCTGCCGGATTACTTGCAGCCGTCCGACCGGTCGCTCTGGCCCCTGGCACTGGCATTTGTCATGGCATTTGTTGTTGTCGGCGTTGTCTGGGTGACACTCGGCCCTGGCGGCAATCCGCTCCCATGGCTTGCCGCAAAACTCCGCGGCACAACCACCATCGCTCAAAACGAACCGTCCGGGGTCCGAAACCAGGACGATTCCGGTTCCACCGCAGGGCTTGCGGGTGGGAATCAAGGCAATCCCCCTGAAAATCGCAAGGGAGTGGGCAAATCGGCGGAAGATGGCGGCAAAACGGGAGATGCCGATAAGGAAAGGCGCTCGAAGGACGGCGATGCCGAAAATGGACCGCCGTCGACCGATAACCGACCCGACGAAAACGCGAATGCGAACGAGACACCTGACGCGACGGAAAGAGTTTCGCCCCCGGAGACCGACGCCGCCGTCGCCAATACCGATAATACCCGCCGCGAAGCTGCGTCGGACAAGCCTCAACCCACGGTAAACAAAGGGAACGCCGCCGGGAACGGCCAGGAAGTGGCTCGACTGCTGTCCGATGATCAGGTTCTCGCCCACGTCGATCCAATGACGGGACTCTGGCAGCGTCTACCAAGGGGTGCCACGATTCTCTCCAACGAACGTCTGGTCGTCCTTCCCACGTTTCGACCGATCGTTTCCCTGTCCAATAATATTCAGATGATGCTGGACGGAGATACGGCATTTCGCATCCTGGGAGACGACGACGCAGGCAATCCGGTCGTGGCATTTGAATACGGGCACGCCGTTTTCAATACGGCGGGCAAGTCCGAGTTACGCGTGCGGATCATGATCGGCGAACACTCCGGGACCGCGACGATCCGTACCGTCGAATCGGAACTGGCTCTGGAAGTCCAACGCTTCCTGCCTCCGGCCGACGTCGACGACGAAAAAAGTCTTGTCACGATCGTGCGACGGCAAGCCACGTCGGGCTCCATCGAATGGGTCACCGAAGAGGGCGAATCGATCCTGATCGGCAAGGATCAGGTCTGCGTGGCTGCGACCGGCCAACCACCAAGGATCGTCCCTGCCGACGGCACTCCCGCCTGGCTGACGCGAAAAAACCTGTCGGTGATTGACCGACGGGCATCGCGGGAGCTTGAGACCTATCTCCATTCGGAGAAAGCGCTGACCTTGCTTCTCGAGGAACGGACCGGGTTTCGCCAGGTGGAAGTGCGTTCCCTCGCCGCCCGTTGCCTGGGCAGCCTGCACGAGTTTTCGCCGTTGTTGCGAGAGTTGGGAGACGAGAAGCAACGCGCCTATTGGAATGCTGCCGTCGAGTCGCTGCGGGAAGCGATGGCTCGCGGTCCGGAATCGGCGAAGCGATTGCGTCAAGCGATCCAGTCCGATCTGCGTGAAAATGCACCCGCAGTCTTGCGCGTATTGCGCGATTACGATCAAGAACAATTTGAACAGGGAGGAGCCAAGCAGTTGATCGAATTGCTGGACAACGAGTCGTTGGCCGTGCGTGTCCTGGCGTTCGAAACCCTGCGGCGGTTAACCGGTTCGACCCACAATTTCAACCCGGAACGACAGGCGGACGAGCGGCGAAAATCGGTGATGATCTGGAATCAGCGACTCAAAGAAAAGGCGATTCCCTATAAGTATGTCCCGCCCCCGGGATTGGAATAGTCGGGCAAACCGTGGAATCCAGGAAGCCGCTCCATTCTGGCGGACTTCCTGCTGCGGCAGCGGCCGTCACGCCCTCCCCTCGATCGCTGCCCGCCGATCATTTGTCGTGGACGCAATCCGAACGCGGCAGATCGAGCATGTTCTGTTTCTGTAAGCGGCAGTCCGCCCCTTCCCCCCCGTTCCCCGTTCCCCGTTCCCCGTTCCCCGTTCCCCGTTCCCCGTTCCCCCGATGCCCCTGGTTGTTGTGACTCAATTCGCTAAACTACTTCTGTCGTTGCCTTTCCCAACGGTCGGCGGCGTCCGCGCTGCGCGGCGATTGGGGAGAAAATGCGTTTGTTACTGTCGGGCGCACGGATTAGAATGTGCGGCTTATGCAAACGACGCACTGTATCGCCGAAATTCGCAGTTGACGGCTGGCCTTTAGAGCCAGAGAAGGAGAATGATTCGTGCAGGTCAGCATTTCCGCTCGCCACGGCCATTTAGCTCCCACCACTCAAGAGAAAATCTCCGCCAAGGTTGAAAAACTGCGTAAATACCACGAGCGGACGACGGCGATTCAGGTCACGGTGGACCTTGAGCACCGCGATGAACCGATTGTGGAAATCAAGGTATCGGTCGAGCACACGGTCGATTTTGTGGCACGCGAACAGGCCGAGAACGTGATGACGGCGTTGGACAGTGCGTTGCACAAAGTGGAATCGCAGTTGCGCAAACACCGCGAAAAGCAGATTGGGCATCGGTTGCCGGGCCACAAGCACCAAGAGGTCATCAAAGACGAGGAAGAATAGCCGTCGGCGGCGGTTGTGGGCCGCGCGACGTACGCTCTGGCGACGGACCTGATGCCGTTCGTCGGGGACTCCTAGGCACAGTTCAAGGGTTATTTCAATGAAATTCGCCGATTTTGTTTGTGTGCAAGCGATCAGGGCGGAGTTGGAGTCGGTCGACAAGCCAAGTGCTATCGAGGAATTGGTTGGCGCATTGGTTCAGGCCGGCGTGATACCGGCCGCCGAACGTGACGGGATCGTGAAGGCGATTATGAAGCGGGAGGAGTTGGGCAGCACCGGGATCGGTCGCGGCATCGCTGTTCCGCACACGAAGCATTCCAGCGTCGATCGGCTGATCGGCACCGTCGGAGTTTGCGGCGACGGTATCGATTTCAACAGCCTGGATGGCGAGAAGGTTCAATTGTTTTTTTTGTTGATCTCGCCGCCCGACCGGCCCGGCGATCACTTGCGCGCCCTGGAGAACATTTCGCGGCAGCTGCGTGATGACACGTTCTGTCGATTCCTGAAGCGCGCGAAGACCGCGATGGACATTCAACAACTTTTGGAGGAAGCAGACAACAACCAATTTGTGTCCTGATTTTCCGTCCCCTTAATCGCCCCCGAATTTCATCTCGGGGAGTCCACGGCGTATTACTTTTCCATGTCCGATTCAGTTGCCGCTCGCATTGTGGTTATCGTGAATCCCCTGGGCATTCATCTGCGCCCCGCGGATCTTTTCGTGCGACGGGCGAACGAGTTTCAATCGAGCGTGGAAGTGTTCAAAGGGAATGAGCGATGTGACGGAAAAAGTGTGCTGTCGATGCTGACATTAGCTGCGGTGCAGGGAACCGAGCTGACGTTGCGCGCGACGGGACCGGACGCGGACAGTGCGCTGAGCGCTCTGGCCGAATTGGTTGCACAGGGGTTCGGCGAAATGGAGGTAGCAGCGCCCGGACCGAAGCAAACATAGGCGTAGATCGGCGGCTGTGATTGTCAAAACGATCGCGGTTTCCGGTCGACGAGAACGGACATTCCGCCCCGAATCGGATTTAGAGGTTGTGGCGGGCAGACGGGTACGAAACGGATCGCGCCTCCGCATCAGCGTATGGCGAGCGGTCCCCGGATGCCGCGACAGCGACAGCGATGCAAATACTGCAAGGAATTGCGGTTTCGCCAGGCATTGCCATCGGCGAAGCTCGGATAATCACCAGCGAGGGATATCGCATTCGTCGGCGGAGAATCGCCGCCGGTGCGGTCGACAGTCAGCTCGAACGGCTGGGAAATGCGTTCGCCGCCGTGGCGGACGATCTAGAGCGACAACGGTCGCGCGTTGCGGCTCAGATGGGGGAGCGGTACGCGGCGATCTTTGCCGCTCACGCACAGATTCTCGCCGACCCGACGTTGCGTGTCGAAGTCGAATCTTTGGTGCGCGATCAGTGCTGGACGGCGGACTACGCTGTCCACAGTACGTTGAGTCGCTACGCCGGCATCCTGCGGCAAGTCGGCGGAGATCACTTGGCCGAACGGGCTTCCGATCTTCAAGAGATTGAACTTAGCCTGCTGCAATGGCTGAACGGCGAACCGCGTAGTTTCAGCAGTCGGCAGACTTCGCCCGCCGTGGTGCTGGGGCGCGATCTGACGCCCGGTGAAGCCGCCAATCTCGACCGAAAATTCACGCTGGCGTTTGCGATCGAGATGGGAAGTGCAGGCGGACATGCGGCGATCGTCGCGCAAGGACTGGAGATCCCCGCCGTGGTCGGCGTCGGGCCGTTTCTGGGTAACGTGTCCGACGGCGATCTGGTGATCGTGGACGGCGACCAGGGACAATTGATACTGGATCCGGACGATGCGACACTGTCGACCTATCGTGTCGCCCAGGAGAATCGACGTTTGCTGATCCGGCACCGCGACGAGCTGAGCGACCTGCCCGCCCAGACGACGGATGGCGTACCGTTGCAGATCCTGGCCAACATCGAGTTTCCGCTGGAGGCCGAATCGTGCCGCAGCCGAGGCGCCGACGGCATCGGCCTTTACCGGACGGAATTTTTGTATCTCAGCGACGCCGACGAACCGGACGAGGAGGGGCAGTTCCGGGCGTACTCCGCAGTCGTAACCGCCATGGAGGGCAGGCCGGTTACGATTCGCACATTGGATCTCGGCGCCGACAAGATGGGGCGCGGCCCGCGTACTGCCGAGGAGCCGAATCCTTCACTGGGGCTGCGCAGCATCCGCCTTTCCCTGCGTCATCCGACCGGGTTTCTCCGCCAGATGCGGGCGATCCTGCGCGCCAGCGCGCTGGGGGCGGTGCAGTTGATGTTTCCGATGATCACCACCATCAGTGAATTGCGGCGAGCGAAGGCGCTGCTTGCGGATGCGATGGAGGATCTCACGGAACAGGGGCTGCCTTTCGACCGCCAGCTGCCCGTGGGGATGATGGTGGAAACACCCGCCTCCGTGGTATTGATCGAACGGTTCCTCCGCGAAGTCGATTTCGTCAGCATTGGCACGAACGATCTGATCCAGTACACGCTGGCGGTGGATCGCGCTAACCTCGACGTCTCGGATCTTTACAGCGCCACCGATCCTGCTGTACTGCGTCTGATCATGAATACGGTACAGGCGGCCAACGCCAGCGCAGTTCCCGTGAGTTTGTGCGGCCAGATGAGTGGCAGCGCCGTTTACTGCATGCTCTTGATCGGCATGGGGCTCCGCAGCCTCAGCGTCCCTTCGCTGGCGATTCCGGAAATCAAGCAAGTCTGTCGCAAGGTCTCCCGCGCCCAGTGCGAGGCGGTGGCCCGCAATGCGCTGGCGATGGACAACGCGCGGGAGGTCGAGATTTACCTTCGCGAAGAATTCAAGAAAGCGGCGCCGGAACTCGTTGCGCCCACCCAGGTTTAGCCCTAGATTGGAAGTCATTCTCATGAAGAAAGAAATGCTGATTAATGTCTCGCAACCCGAGGAATGTCGAATCGCGATCATCGAAGATGGTCTGCTGGAGGAACTCTATGTCGAACGAGCGAGCCAGGATAACTACGTCGGCAACATCTATCGCGGCCGGATCGTCAACCTGGAGCCGAGTATCCAGGCCGCATTTGTCGACTTCGGCGTGGGCCGTAACGGCTTCCTGCATGTGAGCGACGTTGAATCCCAGTACTTCCGCCAGGGCGGCTACGATCCCGACCAGCCGCTGGGCGGACGGATGGCCGATATCGATGTGGGCGAAGACGAGCCTGCGGAGGAGCAAGCGCGGCGGCGCGGCCGCGGGCCCCGCAACGGCGGACGCCCTCGCATCAAGCCTCCCATCCAGGAGATTTTCCGCCGCGGCGACGAAGTTCTCGTTCAGGTCATCAAGGAAGGCATCGGCAGCAAAGGCCCCACACTCTCGACCTACATCAGCATCCCGGGCCGCTATCTGGTGCTGATGCCGGCGCTGGGGCGAGTCGGCGTCTCAAGGAAAATCGAAGACGACGAGGTCCGACGTTCCCTGCGTGACATCATGCTTGAACTGAATCCGCCCAAGGGACTGGGGTTCATCGTCCGCACCGCCGGACAGGACCGCAGTCGCAAAGAGCTGTCCCGCGACATGGCCTACCTGGTACGGCTGTGGAAGGTCATCGCGCGGCGGGTCAAGAAGCAGACGGGGCCCCAGGGGATCTACGAAGAAAGCGATATGATCATTCGCACGATCCGCGACATCTTCAGCGCCGATATCGACGCGATCCATATCGATCAACCCGAAGCGTTCGAACGGGCTCGCGAATTCCTGCAACTGGTCATGCCTCGCTATGTGCACCGGCTGCACCATTACGACGGGCGGGAACCGCTGTTCCATAAATACAAGTTGGAATCGGAGATCGGCCGCATTCATACCCGCCAGGTACCACTCAAAGCGGGCGGATCGATCGTCATCGACCAGACGGAAGCGTTGGTGGCGATCGACGTCAACAGCGGCAGCTTCCGCAAAGACGACAACGCCGAGGAGACGGCCTACCAATTGAATATCGCGGCAGCCAAAGAAATCGCGAGACAACTGCGCCTGCGCGACCTGGGCGGCGTGATCGTCAATGACTTCATCGACATGCGGCGCGAGCGACACCGCCGCGGCGTCGAACGGGCGCTCCGCGACGCCATGAAGCGCGATCGAGCGCGGACCAAAATCCTCCGCACCAGTCCGTTCGGCCTGATCGAAATGACCCGGCAACGAATTCGGCCCAGCATCAACCGCAGTGTCTACTCGAGCTGCCCCTGCTGCACAGGACGCGGGATGGTCAAAACTGCCGAAAGTATGGCGATCGAAGTGGTTCGCATGCTGATGCTCGCCAGCCACCAACCCAATATTTCCCGGGTCACCGTCCGTGTAAATCATGAAGTCGCCACTTATCTAAACAACCGCAAGCGGCGGGAACTGGCGATGCTCGAGGAAGACGGAAAAATGGCCGTCCAAATCCTCGGCGGTGACGGACTTTTTCCCGAACACCTGGAACTCGATTGCCGCGACAACGAAGGACGACAGCTGACCCTGCCCACGTCATGATCCCCCGTTCCCTGTTCCCCGTTCCCGATGTACGAACCGGCCAACTCGCTGTCACCAATCACTCGCTCCGCGGTGGTGGTTGCCGCCGTCGAGCCCTTCAAACTACACGGAACGGAGAGCATCTCATGGCTCGTGCTGATCGGCTGCGCGCTCGCCGCGCATGGAATGAACGTAACCGCTTTCAACTGCGGGGGTTGGTTTTCGAAGGTCTGGAATGCCGTCGCGTCCTGGATGCAGGTGCCGGACTGCTGGGTGGCAACTTGATCGTGCATGGGAACGGTGAGGATAACAGCATCGCCGCCTACGTCGCCGAAGGCTTGCTGCATGTCGAGATCGACGGAGCATCGTTCAGTTTCCCCAATGCCCTGGTTGAACATATTTCGGTCTACGCGGAGGGAGGCCACGACAAGGTGGTCATCGACTCGAGTGTTCTGCAGCCGACGAGGCTGGACGGTGGGACCGGGAATGACCTGCTGATAGCGGGCAGTGGTCGCTCGGAGATGAGCGGCGGCGATGGCAACGATCGGCTGCAGGGGAGCCCTCACGGCGACTTGATCCGAGGGGGCATGGGTAATGACACTGCGCGTGGCGCTGGAGGCGATGACACAATCGCGGGCGGAGAAGGCGATGACGAGTTGGCTGGCGGGGACGGCGATGATCGCATCGACGGCGGTATCGGCAACGATCGCATTAGTGGCGGGACGGGCAGTGACCGCATCCAGGGCGGCGCCGGTGACGACCAGATCGATGGCGGGGCCGACAACGATGGAATCAACGCCGGCCCGGGCAATGACCGCGTCGAGGGGGGAGGCGGCGATGACCTGATTCAGGGGCAGGAAGGTTCCGATGAACTCTTCGGCGGCATCGGCAACGACACGATCTTCGGCGGTACCGGCAACGATCGGATCGACGGCGGCGAAGGCAACGACCGGTTGAACGGTGAATCGGGCAATGACGTGATTCGCGGCGGAGTCGGCGATGACGCCATCCAGGGTGGTGTGGGCAGCGATTGGCTCAGCGGTGATGATGGAGATGATGAGATCAACGGGGATCCCGCGGTCAACCTGGAGGACCTGCCCGCCGCAAGCGATGAAGGGCCGGATTGGATACCGAAGGAACCGTCGGTCGACGATGCCGATCCGGAGCAGTCGTTCCACGACTTGATCCTGGGCGGCCCGGGACGAGATCGGCTGCGCGGCCAACGAGGAAACGACCGCATCCTCGGTGGCGCGGGGGACGACCGTATCGAAGGTAACAGCGGCCACGATTGGATCGACGGAGGTGAAGGTGACGATCGGATCGACGGCGGAACCGGAAACGATCTGGTGTTCGGTGGCGAGGGCAATGACGGACTGGCCGGCGGACCGGGCCATGACGGACTGATCGGCGGCGACGGCAACGATCATGTCGTCGGTGGCATCGGCAATGACTGGTTGTTCGGCGACGCCACCAACAGCCTGCCTCGTGGGGTATCGAGCGCCTGGGATTATGCCCTGGAATACGCCGACCAGGGTCGGGGTGAAGACACGATCGAAGGCAACGATGGTGACGACGTGATCTTCGCGGGCAATATGAATGATCGAGCCTCCGGCGGTAATGGTAACGACATTATCGCAGGCGGATGGGGTCGCGACATGCTTAGCGGCGGCAGTGGTGACGACCTTATCGTCGGTGACCCGCGCGACGCGGCGCCGAGCGCTGACGAAGAGACGCCCGGACTCGACCGACTCGATCCGCGCTATCGCGCCTCCATCGCCGAGCCCGCCCCCGACGACTCGGATCTGGCAGCCAACGCCAATGATCGGATCAGCGGCGGCGAAGGTGATGACATCCTGCTGGGCAAACTGGGCGACGACGAAATTCGCGGTAATGAGGGGGCGGACTTTATCCGAGGCGGCAGCGGCTCGGATCGGTTGGGAGGCGACGCGGGACGTGATACGATCCATGGCGGTCGAGGCGACGACAAAATCGACGGCGGAGAAGGCAACGACTACCTGACCGGCGGCTTAGGTAACGATGCCATCCGCGGCGGCTGGGGGGATGACACCCTGGAAGGCAACCAGGGAGACGACCAACTCTTCGGTGACGAGGGGGATGATCGGATCCAGGGCAATGACGGCGACGATCTGCTGGATGGCGGTGCCGGCAATGATCGACTGTACGGTGGTCAAGGTGACGATCGGATCGTGGGCGGCCGCGGACGCGATTACCTGGAAGGTGGACCAGGCGCGGACAAGATCGACGCCCGCGACCTGGCGGTCGATTTGATCTGCTCCGACGATCTCGATGCGGTGCTCTACGACTTGGAACTCGATATCTTCGGCTGCGAATAAGCTCGGCTTACGCGGAACCGCCCCTCGCCCTGAGCAACCGTGGAATACACGGTTGCATGGGGCGAGGACCGAGGGATTCAGATGGGGGTGCGCGCCTTCTTATCCGCCCACTGTTCCCCGTTCCCCGTTCCCCGTTCCCCTTCCGAGACGTTGGCGCAATCGTCGGCCCAGGCTGTCAAACAGCGAATAGCTCACCGGGGTCACCAGCAGGGCCAACAACAGGCTGAGCAATTGCCCGCCGATAATGACTTTCGCCATGCTGGCCCGTGCTCCGGCGCCCGGCCCTCGGCCGAGCGCAATGGGGATCATTGCCGCGATTAGCATCACGGTCGTCATGAGAATTGGCCGCAGTCGGATATGGTTAGCCTCGACGATCGCCCGTTCCCGGTCCTGTCCTGACCGACGGAGTTCATTGGTCTTGTCGATCTGCAGGATCCCGTTTTTCTTGACGATGCCGATCAGCATGAACAGGCCGAACATCGCGTACAGGTCCATCGGCGTGCGAAACAGCAGCAGTGACAACAGGCCGAACGGGATCGTCACCGGCAGCGCCGCGAGAATGCTGACAGGATGCAGCCAACTCTCGAACTGAGCCGCTAGAATCAAGTACATGAAGAGCACGCTAAGTCCCAATGCGACGGCGAAGTAGTAGCCGGTCTCTCCCAGCATCTTGGCCTGGCCGCCAAACGTGATTTCATAGCCCGGCGGCAGATTCAAGTCCCTGGCGATCGCTTGCGCGTGCTGCATGGCGTCATTGAGTGAAATTTCGTCCGGATGGGCCAGCAAGGTCACGGTCCGCTGCCGGCCCAGCCGATCGATCTGACCGGGACCGCGCGTCTCGGTGACTTTCGCCAGGCTCGACAACTGCACCAGTCCGGCGGTTGGCGAGGGAATCGTCAGGTTTTCCAACGACTGTGGATTGGCTCGCTGCGATGGATCCGCCCGCAGCCAGATGTCGTAGAGCTCCGTACCTTCCTTGTAGCGCGAGACGATCTGTCCGCCGACCAGCACGCTCAGGCTGTTGGCGACCGTCTGCACTGGGATGCCCAAATCGCTGGCGCGATCACGATCAATCGCCACCTGCAGTTCCGGCTTACGAAGCGACAAGGTCGAATCGACATCGGCCAGTCCCTCGACCTGGCGCAAGCGATTTTTGAGAATCTCGGCGTATTCGGCCAGCTTGTCCAGATCGGGGCCCTGCAGGCTGATCTGAAAGATCCGACTATCGCCTCGCTCGCCGCCGCCGATGGCCGAAATGTCGGAGACCGCCGTGCGCAGATCGGGATACTCCTGCAGCAAGGCGCGTGCCCGCTTCATCAGGTCGAACTGGCTGTACTCTCGCTCGGCGAGTCCCTTGATGCGAAAGTAGATCGAACCGCGAGTCACATCGCCCTGCCCTTTGCCGGCGTCCGTGTTCTCTCCGATCGTAGTGAATCGATGCACCACACCCGGCAGAGCCGACATACGCTGCTCAACCTCACGGATCACCTGATCGGTTCTCTCCAGCGTGTAGCCCTCGGGCGTGATGAAGGACACCTGGAATTCACTCTGGTCATCGCGCGGCACGAGGTTGACCCCAAGGTTGATCGCAATCGGGACTGTGGAAAGAATGACCAGCATGCATATCCCGACCGTTGTCAGTCGATATCGCAGCGCAACACGCAGCGACCGGCCATAGAGGTAATCGGTCGAACGGTAGAGCCAGCCCGACTTCGATCCAGCATGACCCACCACATCCGCAGCGTCCAGCTTGAGAAAATGGGCGCAGAGCATCGGTGTCAAAGTGAACGAAACAAACAGGCTCATCGTGATCGCGAACGCGATCGTCAGCCCGAAACTGCTGAAGAAGCGGCCGACCATTCCTCCCATGAACGCGACCGGCACAAAGATGACGACCAGCGAGAGGCTGGTCGCCAGGACGGCCAGCGCGATCTCGCGCGTACCGTCGCGTGCGGCGGTTACCGCATCCTTGCCGAATTCTTCCATATGGCGAAAAATGTTCTCGTGGACGACGACCGCGTCGTCGATCACGATCCCGATCGCCAGGATCAGCCCCAGCATTGTGATGTTGTTCAGCGTAAATCCCATGTAGTGCATGAACAGAAACGTCGGGATGATCGACGTCGGAATCGCCAGCGTGGCAATCAGCGTCGTCCGCCAGTCGCGAATGAACAGCAGGATCGTCCCGGACACGAGGATCGCAGCCAACAGCAGGTGGAACTGTACTTCCTGCATCGATTCGCGTATGAATCGCGATTGATCGTTGATAATCTCGAACTTAATATCAGGCGGCAAGCTGGAGGCAACCTCCGCCAGACGCGCCTGCACCGCGTTGGAAATTGCCACCGTATTCGTGCCTGACTGACGCTGCACGAACAGGCTGACCGCATTCTCTCCGTCCAGCCGGCTTAGTCCCCGCGGTTCCTCGACCGAGTCCTCCGCCCGGCCAATATCCCGTAAGCGGATCGGATAATCGCCTCGGCTGGCAACCACCAGTTCGTTGAATCGAGCGGCCGTTGCAACTCGGCCCAGCGTCCGCAGGACCAGCTCCCGCTCCCCTTGATGCACGATCCCGCCTGGAACCTCGAGATTTTGCTTGACCAGTGCCAGACGAACATCCTCGATCGACAAACCATAGGACGACAATTTGTCGGTGTCGACGATGATGTTGATTGCCCGGTTGCGTCCTCCAGAACGGAACACCATTCCCACTCCGGGGACCGTCTGCAGCCGTTCCTGAATCAAGTAACGCGCAATTTCGGTCACCTCCCGCAGATCACGGCGACCGGATATTCCAATCGTCATGATCGGCGTGGCGTCGAGATCGAACTTGTTGACGACAGGCGGCTCCATGCCTTGCGGCATCTGGCGGATGATCGCCGACATCTTGTCGCGCACTTCCTGGGCCGCCACGTCGCCGTTTTTTTCCAGCTTGAACTGCACCACGACCGTCGCGATTCCCTCGCGCGTTATCGAGCGTAACTCGTCGACGCCGGCGATCTGGTTCACCGCCTCCTCGATCGGCTTGGTGACCGTCGTTTCCATCTCTTCGGCGCTGACGCCTGGCAGGGAGGCACTGATCGATACGACGGGGAAATCGACTTTGGGAAACAGGTCGACACCCAATCCGGAATAAGCGACCAGCCCCAATACCACGGGGACCGTCACCAGCACCCAGGTGAAAACGGGGCGGCGGATGCAGACGTCCGAAATATGCATGTCGCGTGCTCCTGCGGTCGCTCGCCTAATTCTGCTCGACGCGCTCGCCGCGCTCGCCCGTCCCGCCGCAGTTCCCCGATGCACGGACCGCGACAGGTGCATCGGACGACAAGGCCGTCTGACCGCTGGTAATGACCTGCATGCCACGCGGCAAAGCGGGTGCGGCAATTTCCACCCACTCGGTCGATTCGACTCCCAGCCGGATCGGCAATTCCTTCGCTCGGCCATTGTCGAACAAGAAGACCTTGTTAATTCCGGCGAAACTTACGACGGCGGAAAGTGGAACCGTCACCGCTTCGGCGTCGAAGCGGGTCTGGATCGTCGCCTTCGCAAAGCTACCCGGTTTCAGCTCGCCACCAGGATTGAGAACCTGAATTTCGACCTCGAACGTGCGTGTCGTGGGATCCACCGCCGGGTTGATTCGCGTCACCGTTCCCAAATAGGGTTGAGCAATTGCTCCGGTCATAACGTCGACTTTCTGCCCCGGTTGAACTTCCGAACTATGACGCTCGGGGATCGGCACGCGGAGCTTCAGCGTCTGGTTGATTACCAGCCGACCGACCTCCGTGCCCGGTCGCACGAGCGTCCCCTCCGAAACGGCTCGCCGCGTGACGGCATAAGTGACCCCCTCGTCGGCTCCAGGTACTTGCCGCGTGGGAGTCGGCGCACGCAGCTGTGTCTCGGTCAGTTGTTGTTGGGCCACGGCCAGGGCCGTCTGCTTCAAGCGAATCGTCGCCAGTGCCGCCTTGGCGAGCAGCATTTGATGAGCGTATTCCGCCTGTGCGGAGCGAAGATCGCTTCTGGCTGCGTCCGATTCCTCCGCCGAAATGGCACGCGTGGCAGCAAGACTCCGGATCCTGTCGAATTTCGACTGTGCATGCTCCAACCGCGTTTGTGCCTGCATCACCGACGGCACCTTGGAGAGATCGACATCTCGGCCGGGCAGTGCGTCCAGCCCCAACCTGGCCAGCTCAACCTGCAGCGCCCGCTCCGCTTGCTCCACAGCCAACTCGGAGTCGGTCGGATCGATCTCCAGCAATAAATCGCCAGGTTTCACGCGATCGGCAACCTCGAATCCCAGCCTGCGGACGCGGCCTTCCACGCGGGTCGAGATCACAATTTCCTCAAACCCATGTAACGTCCCCACGCCCTCCACCGAGCGTTGTACGGGGCGGAGCGTCACCGGCTCGATCGTCACAACGACCGTATCGCGGCTTCGATCGGTAAGACCTGTCGCGCCCGGCAAGGCTTCCCGTGCGGCCGGCTTGAGCTTCCCTCCCGCCACCATCCAGCCGGCACCAAACCCCAGCAACCCAATCACGGCCCCGAGCAACCAGCGATGCCTCGACGGACCAACGGCGGCGGTTCCCGCCGATTTCGCCAGGGGCCGATTCTCGTCCCGGTCCGCCTCCAACAGTGATTCGCTCATGGTCCGTTCCCTTCGCCAGATCGCTTAACTATTTCCGTGCCTCGTCAGGCCGTCGACGCCAATTTCCGCGATTGCGATCGACCGGCACTCGCAATCTTGTTGAACAAGACCATGAAGCTCTCCCGCTCGTCCTCACACAACGCGCCGAGCATGCTCCGAAACAATCGCAGGTTCGCCTTCACCAGCGACTGATGCACCTCCTCGCCTGTCTCCGACAAATCCACGCGGATGACCCGGCGATCCTCGGCCGACCGCTGGCGGCGTACCAGTCCCTTGTTCTCCAGGCCGTCCACGATGCTGGTTACTGAATTGACCGCCACCGACAGATGCTCGGCCAACTCCCGCATCATTCGCGGCCCTTCGTTGCCGATCAGCTCGACCAGCCGCAGTTCATGGACGCTTAGCGCCGCATGCGGCCCATTCGCCGCCGCGGCATTCACGCTTTGGAACTGTTTGAGAATGTCCTGCACGACGCGCTGTAATTCGGCCGCACGGCGATCGAGTGAACTCATCGCTGGCCCCTCACGGAAAAGGTTCGGCATTCGAACTATTCGAAAGTCGAAATATCTTCCATGGTTCGGCGTTCGTCAAGGGACCCACAACTCGTTCCTTTTCGGTCTCGCAGCCGCCCTCCCCTGGACAAGGACAAGCCAGGGGAATTCGGAGGCAGCCACCGCCGATTCGGCTCTGATGGGAGGGGAGGCGATGCGTCGGGATTCGCAGTTTGATTTTCCGTTCCTGCTGCTCCGACTCGGCGGGGGCTGGAAGCCCCCACCACTCCGCGCATGAAAACTTCCTTTGCGACTTTGCGCCTTTGCGAGAACCCCCATTTCTGATCGATCACGCAGAGGCGCAAAGACGCAGAGGAGCGGCGATCATCATGACGCCACGCGGTTGTTGTGATGTCAACGGTTGCAGGTGGGGATTTTGTAAAATCGCAAAACGCCAAGTGCGAACGCCGTTCGATGGGAGCGTGCTGTACTCGACACAATGAATGAGCTTAGCGCAATCCGTTGACGCCAGGGGGTCGGGAGTCTTTGGCGGCCGAGCCTTTCCAATTGGCAAGATAATTGGCGCCAAAGACTCCCGACCCCGGTCCGCTGGCGGTGCGGCAGTGGCACACGAACTGGGTCGAGACCGTCGAGCGACCCGACGCGCCGAGTCGCGAAACAGCGGCCCGTTCCCCGAAGGGGATGTTCTTCGGCGCAGCCCAGGGTTGCCGGTACTCCGGCTACCCTGGGTACACTCGGCACCATCCGAGTTCCTCGGTCGAGCGCACCGGCCCACCGACACCAACCGACGTCGCCGAGACCGAAACCGAAACAACGAGAAATCGTGGCGATCGAGTTTGCGCTTGTGTTTTGTGCGACTGACAGTCCATGCGGCGCGGTGAAGTTCCCACGATGCAGCGCTCCATCGGTTGCGGTCTCGGAGGGCCCATGCGTGTCGATGGACCGATGCGCTCGACCGCCGGCGCGTCGCGTGGGACGGTACCCGGGGGTAGCCGGAATACCGGCAACCCCCGGCTGCGCGGCAGAAAAACCCCTTCGGGGTACATAGCGCGATGCGTTTCCCAATTCACTGAAACCTTACTTCACAGCGTTGGCTGAAAGCGGTGATGGTTGTGTTGGCCGGATTGGCGACGACGGACGCGCTGATCGTTCCGCCGTCGGGGTCCCAATCGTTGGCCATCAGGTTCGTGCCGTTGCGTGTGCCGTTGACGGCGACATAGTAATTCGAATCATCGAAGGCCAATGGAGCGCCAGCGAGCAGTTGGAGTTGTTCAAGTCGCTCCAGAACCGGTCGGCGGCGCAACGCGTCCAGCCATTTGCGGCGGGCCGTGCGAGTGCGGGCTGCGCGCCGTCGTTTTCGGGTCAGGATCTTCGGGCTTGAACACAGAGAAACGCCGGGCGTTGCATCAGCGATTCATATTTCTGTGGATCTGCCTGTCGGAATTCGTCCGTTGGCAGGTGCGCGGCATAATGATCGGCCAGTTCCTGGTAGGCGTGATAGGCAATAGGTTTTTGAGTGATCGGCGCGTGTGACATGCTGGTACCACGTTTGCCTGGAGTCCAACGACGGCTATTTTTCCGCCACAACCGGGTTGCGCAGCACACCGACACCCTCTAACTCAACTTCAACCAGATCTCCCGGCTTAATCTCCGCGGTCTTCCCAGGTGTGCCGGTAAAGATCAAATCGCCTGGGTGGAGCGTCACGTACTGGCTGATGAAGCTGACGGTCGATGCAATATCATGAATCAACTGTGAGGTACGCGCCTCCTGCTTGACTTCGCCGTTTAATCGCAAACGCAGCATCAGGTTGCCGTAGTCAATTCCCGTGACGATGTACGGCCCCACCGGTCCAAAAGTATCGGCGCCCTTGGCCCGCCACCACTGCACGTCCTTGGCGTCGGCATCGTTCTGCCAGATCCGTTCGCTGATATCGTTGCCTGCGGTCACGCCAAAGACGTACTGTAGTGCCTCGTTCTTCGATACCTTGCGGCAGACTTTGCCAATGACGATGACCAGTTCCGCCTCGTAGTGCACCGTCTTTGCGTCTTTGGGAATTACAACCGCATCCTCCTGTCCGACCAGGCAGGACGGGCTCTTGAAAAACGGTTGAGGGATCGTGAACTTCGCGGGAATCGTCTCGTCCGGAAGATGGCTGCGATAGTTTCCGGCTAAAGCCAGAACCTGAGTCGGCCGGGTCGGCGGCAGCAGTTTGACGTCGGCAAGGGCGTAGGTTTTGTCCGTCTTGGACCATTGTCCAAAAAGATCGCCCGAGAGTTGCCGCACGCGTTGACCTTCCAACAGGCCGTAGGTCACGGTGTCGCCCTTGCTGAATCGCAGGTATCGAACTGGTTCGGGTTGCGCCGCAGCTGCCCCCTTTGATTCTTGTTCCGTCCCCGCTGCAACGTTGTCTTCCGCCGATCCGACAATCTCGGGAGTCGGCGGTGCGCAAAACAGGGTGATGATCAAGGCGAATTGCAATAAGGTACGGCAACGAATTTCCATGCGATCACTCCAAGGGACTTGGTATTAAGGCGGAGCAACGCGCGAATTATCGCGAACGGCCGACGGCGCCGCCAGCCCCGTGGCATTGTGTGGGAAGGAACGGACTGATAGATTGCCAGGAGCCGACACGCGGCAGCCCCGCAGCGGCCCGTCTCTCCTATCGAAAGGACGTTCATGTCGCCTCCGCAACAAGAACTCGATCGCCGCCGTTTCCACGAGTTAAGCGCTGCGGCGCTCGGCGGCCTGTTAGCCGGCGCAGCCGCTGGATGTGGAAATTCCAATGATAAGGGCTCCGGTGCAGGCACCGGGTCAGGACCCGCCGCCGCATCGGCCGGCGAGAAGCATGCCTGTCGGGGGCTCAACGAATGCAAAGGACAGGGCTCGGGCGGCAAGAATGACTGTCGCGGCATGGGGGACTGTGCTACGTTCGCCTCCCATTCATGCAGCGGACAGAATGCCTGCAAAGGCCAGGGAGGTTGCGGCGAGAATCCAGCGCTCAACGACTGCAAAGGACAGGGGTCGTGCGCCATTCCGCTGATGCCCGCCGCATGGAAGACCGTTCGTGAGCGCGCGGAGGCGGCCTGGAAAGACAAGGGCAGCGACTTCGGCGACGCTCCCGCGAAGAAATAACCTTCAACGAGTAGTTGGGCCGTTATGCCGCGGCTGGGCCTGCCTAATCTTGGACTGGGCGTTGGGTTGCGCTCTCCCCACTTCCGCCATGTGCTGGATCATTGGCCCGATGTCGATTGGTTCGAGGTCATTTCTGAGAACTTTATCGATTCGCAAGGACGTCCGCGATCGATTTTGCGGCGGGTCGCCGAGCGTTACCCGATTGTGATGCACGGGGTATCGATGTCGATTGGCAGCACCGACCCGCTCGATGCGAACTACCTGCAGCGACTCAAGTCCCTGGCGGATGAAATCAAGCCGGTCTGGATCTCCGACCACCTCTGTTGGACCGGCGTGCTTGGAAAAAATTCGCACGATCTCTTGCCGTTGCCGCTGAATGAGGAATCGTTGTCGCATGTGGCCCAGCGCGTTGTAGCCGTTCAAGAGTTTCTCGAACGCCCGTTGGTATTGGAAAACCCCAGTAGTTACGTGACGTTCGCTTCGTCGAGCATGTCGGAGCCGGAATTTCTCCGCCGGCTGAGCCAGCAAACTGGCTGCGGCCTGTTGCTCGACCTGAACAATGTTTACGTCTCGGCGCGGAATCACGATTGGAACACCGCAGAATATCTGGCCCAAATCCCGGCCGATCGTATTGTGCAATTCCACCTCGCCGGCCACACCGATCTCGGCACGCACTGTATCGATACTCACGACGGACAGGTCATCGACGACGTTTGGAAGCTGTATCGTCGCGCATATCGAGGGATCGAAGGAGGCGCTTCGACGCTGCTGGAGTGGGACGCCAGGATTCCCAGCTTCGACGAACTCCACGCCGAAGTACTGCGGGCCCGCCGTTGGATCGACGATTGTCAGCCAATCGAGGATCTCCAGTCCGAATCGAACGCCACCGCAGTCGTTCCGTTCTCGATGCCGGCGGCGACCGATTCGGCGACCGATTCGGCGACCGATTCGGCGACGGCACGCCGCGCGCCGCCGGTATTGCCTCACCCACCCTGGATGATTTCGGCGGAGACGGAATGAAACCTCTACGCGAACTGCAGTCCGATCTGCTGCACTCGATCCAGTCCGGCAGCTGGCCCGACGCATCGCTGCAAAGCCAGCTTCTTCCCAGCGTTCAGATGCCGGTGGAGGCACGGCTCGCTGTCTACCAAAATGCCTATCGGGCCCGCCTGGTCGAATGCCTGCATTCGCTTTGCCCCGCCTTCGCGGCGGCAGTGGGTAGCGAGGCGTTTCAAGCCATGGCGCTCGAGTATGTCGTCGAGAATCCGCCCGACAGCTATTCACTGAACGATCTGGCCCTGCGATTTCCGGACTTCCTTCGTCAGACCTGCCCGCGCGAAAACGGAGCGCCGTGGGAAAGTGGGATCTTCCTGTCCGAATTGGCTCGCCTCGAAGTCTGCCTGGACCAGGTGTTTGATGGTCCGGGCATCGAGGATTGCCGGCCTTGGGATCCTGGCCCGATCCCGGCCGATCAATGGCTCGAAACCCGCTTTGCCGCCGCGCCTTGCCTGACGTTCGTGACGTTTGAATTTCCGATTGAGCGTTATTATTCCGACTGGAAGCAGCAACGCCGCGCGGCGGGAGAATCGCCGTCCTGGCCTGCGCGGGAGCCGTCCTGGCTGGCTCTGACGCGCCTCGATTACCGCGTGATTCGAATTCCGCTGCGGTCGTGGGAGTATCAACTTCTGAGCGCGCTGGCCGCGGGACACACCGTGGGTGCCGCGCTGGAACAGCTCGACGATCCGACCGTCGACGCTGAATCGGTTCGCGGCTGCTTTGCCATGTCCGCCCGGCATCGGTTCTGGACCGGTATCGCCAGCTGAATCACCTCGAACGCGGTTTCAGATCATGTAGTGCCAGCCGCGGAGCGAGTCGTCTTGGACTTTTGTGTAAGGGCAATGCTGGCAGCGCTGACCGTCCAGTTGCTGGTAGGCCCAGCGAACAGCGCTCATTGTGCTGGTCCAGACTTCCGGGACTTCGCGAAACAGACGTTCGGCCCCGAGTCGCTCGACAATGCCCACGTTGACCAATGCCTCATAGATATCGTCGCGGACGCCAGAGAGCGCAACCTGTCGCCCCGATGTGAGAATATCGGCCAGGAACTGGTCGAGCAATTGCAAGCAGACAGCGTCGGGGTTTCGCACATACTTGATGCGCAACAGCACCACGCGCGTGTCACTGGTCAATCGCTCGTCGACAATGCGCCGCAGTAGATTCTCGAATTCGGGGGCCGAGCCAAAAAACAGTTCGCCCTCAAAGTTAAAAATCCGTACGTAGTGGCAGGCCGAATCCTGCGGCAGTCGGTCGCGAACAATTCGCTCGGGAGTCAGGGTCAGCTCGTTCATCTCCACGCGGGCCGCGCGGGGTACATAGAACAGGAACGACAACAGCACGCCGATCAGAATACAGAATTCGACGGACACCAGCACCGCGGCCGCGGCGGTGGACAGCACAATGATCGCATCGAAGCGCGTCGCGCGACAGTAATACTTCAATCCTGGCAGGTCAATCATGCGCGTCGCGGCAATCAGCAGTACGGCGGCAAGTGCGGCGCGCGGAATAAACTCCGCCAGCGGCGCGAGGCCGAGTACCGTGAGCGCAACCATGCCCGCGGAAATCACACCCGACCACTGCGTCGCGGCACCTGCCTGATGATTGATATAGGAGCGGGTCAATGACCCCGAGCCAGGAAAGCACTGGAAAAAGCTCCCCGCCATGTTCGCCAGGCCTTCGCTCAGGCACTGCTGGTTGATGTCCAGTCTCTGGCGAGTAACCGCCGCAATCGACTTGGCCATGGCGATCGCTTCGAGAAGCCCCAGCAGTCCGATCGCCGTGGCGCTGCCCCAAAGTTGACTTGACAATTGCCAGCTCCAAGGCGGCAGCTTGAATGCAGGCAGTCCGGCAGGGACTTTTTCCACCAGCCGTACACCGCTCGCCGCCAAGTCCCAGTACCAGACCGCAAACGCCGCCAGAATGATCGCGAGCAACAGTTCTGGCAGAACGATTCGAAAACGGCGATTCACCCAACGCAAGAGCAGCACCGCCCCGATTGTTGCCAGCGTCACCAGCAGTGTCGGCAGATGCACCGCTCCGCCGTCCGTCATCGTCAAATAGAATCGCTTCAAGAAATGCGCCGCTGGATCGCCGCGAGCCCGTAATCCCAGAGCGTTCTTGAGCTGGTCAAGCACCAGCAGCACCGACGCGCCCGCCGTAAATCCAACAATGACCGCGTGGGAAATATACCGCGACAGGTCGCCCAGTCGCAAAAGTGAGATGCCGGTCTGGATCCCGCCGATCAGGAAAGCCATCAAGATCGCCGCGCCGACCCGCTGCTCGTCCGGCACGGTCGCCAGAGCGCTGAGCATGGCGATCGAGATCGCGTTCGTCGGGCCGTTGATCAGCTGCTTGGACGAGTCGAGCAAGGCACCGACCGTCGTCATCACAATGGCCGTGTAGAGCCCATACTCGACCGGCATACCGAATATGCTCGCGTAGGCCATCGCCTGCGGCACCGCCACCGCCGCAACGGTGACCCCGGCCACAGCATCGCGCCGCAGCGATGTCCAGCCGTAGGTTCGCAATGAGTCGACTGCCGGAACATAGCGGTAGACGTAATTCAGCATTGAGATCCCTGCAGCCAAGGAGCAGCCAGCGGACGGAGGCACCAACAATCTAGTGCTTTGTCACAGCTAAAAGTTCGGGTCGGTAGGACGGGTCTCCTGACCCGTCCGTGTAAGTAGGACGGGTCTCCTGACCCGTACGTGTAAGTAGGACGGGTCTCCTGACCCGTACGTGTGAGCAGGACGAGTCTCCTGACCCGTCCGTGTGAGCAGGACGAGTCTCCTGACCCGTCCGTGTGAGCAGGACGGGTCGGGAGACCCGTCCTACCAACAACGCGAACCCGACGATTAAGCTGTGACATTGCACTAGCGACAAGCGTCCGGGCGTTCCAGACTGTGCTTGCTGTTCCTCACCCACATCAATTCGACAACCGGTCACAAACGCTGGAACGGCGGCGCAGTCCCAGCCTCGAACCGAATAACCAGAGCGCAGCCGTACTGGCCAACACAATCGAAAGGCCGATCAACGGACCATAAACGTAAACCAGGACTGCCAGCTGCACGATCTCACAAATGCCCAGCAGATAGTAGAGAAATGCCCGCCAGGTTACCAGCGTCCAGACGATCCGCTCCGGGCGCGGTTCGTCACAATACGCCACGCATCGTTCGATCATCGGAAACGCCCCCCGCTCCAGACCTCGAGTTGACTTTCAGTCCGCCGGCTGCGAACTGCTGGCCTGATTGTTGCGAATCTCCCAGGCGATATCGCGATACCGCCAATAAAAATCCCGCGCCAGCCAGCCGAGGTATAGGTTACCACCCAGCGACATGAAAAGAAACAATGAAATGATCGTCACGGAATTTCCCGTCGGCGTTGATGCTCGCGTGCCACTGACCGGGGTGCTCGCATTGGCGATCCCGCGATTCTCACTGATCGACGCTTTGGGCGGCGCGCTGGTACGCGTCGTGTCCGCGTAGCGTTCACGGTCATCCCACTGCCTGTTACGATCCGACCGCATAGTCGACGAATCTCGGCGGTCCCGTGCATATTCCCCGTCGCGTCGGTCCCGCTCATATTCCAGTTCGCGAGAATCTCGCGCAAATCTCCCGTCCTGCAGCTCTTCGTCATCGTATTCCGCCCGTCGGCTGGATCCGCGTGGAATGCCCGAACGATTCCAGTTCGAGCCGTTGTTGGTCGCCGTTGAATCGAACGACCCGCTCGACGAACGAGGAAACGTCTCGTTGACCGGCGGAAGCGGCATCGTCCGTTGACGAAAAGGTACGTTCGATCGGGCCGAGGCGGTCGAGTTGGAACCGCCGAACGCCGAGCGAGACGGCTGCCACTCATGCTGCAACTCCGATTCGCGGTCGCGCGCCGCGGACCAATTGGAGTTATCTCGAATGGAGGCGGTCCGATCACGCGAACTGTTCAAACCGCTTCGCGGAGCTGCGGTAAGCGGCGCGCGTCCATCGGAACGCGCGCCGACGCGCGAACGATCGCGTTCCGCAAACGGAATCTGGTCGATCCGCGGACGTGTCGCCCATTCGTCGACAATTTCCCGCGCTGCCGTCGTCGGTGCGTTCGTCCCCTGCCCGAATGCATCCAGGCCGGACGTCCCCGCCATCCGACGAACCTCCGGCATACGTTCTCTCGGCAACGCCTCGGTGCCAACCTTCAGTACCACGCGGCGCACGCCATCCATTTCCGCCGGCATCGTACTGACGATCGACTCGCCCTCGGCCAGATTCTGCAACAGAGCAGGCTCGACTTGGACGATGTACTCCCATTGTCCGTCCGCAGTTCTTTGCCAGCCATAATCAACACCCATTGTCGAGGCAGCTAGTAGTAGTGGGATGGCGAGCATGACCGTGCGACTCCCTTCGCGCTTGAAATCCATAGCAGTCAACGGCGCATGGTAGCCAAAACAAGCCGATTGCGTAAAGAGCGAAGACGAGGTAACCGCCAATTCGACGACGATGCCAGCGATCGCCGTTCGCGGGAAAGCAGCGCCGGAACGGGCACTCAAGCTCAGCGAGAAGGGCGAATTCCGCCACGATCCGGGCCGATGTTGCTTCGGGTACTTTTTTTGGCGTCATTCCGTCCGTTGGCTTGGCTCTCGCGGGATACTCGGCGTCATCCATGGTTTTCGGGGGACGATCGCGGCAGGGTGATGGAATTGGCGATCCCGCGATTCATGCGCCGGATTCAGGCTGGAATTCGCCGGCGCGCCAGCGATGTCGGTCAGTCCGGAACTGAGGAGTCGCAGGCACCAGATAAGATCCGCGAGCAGCCAAGGTCGTGCTAGCAGGTGGGTCGCCCCGGCACGGGTCCAGGCCAGCAGCTCCTGCCAACGCGGAAAATCAGCGATCACAATCGCGCCCAACGGCCGATACCGGCGTACGTCTGCCGCGAAAGTGTCCAGTTCGGACACGACGCCCGGACCGGTGTCCCACAGGTAAAACAGATCGCCGGTCTCGATGCTGGTGCGCTCGGACGGACTCGATTTCGCAGGGGAGCATGGTCGATCCCGGCTGCCCGTTCCGGGGTCATGATCGACGAACTCCGTGGCGGCACGCCGAACTTTCAGTCCCCATTCGTCCAGCAATTCGCGAAACATCGGCCATCGCGCATTGCTGCAATGCACCAGGACGGTCGGTCGCGTGCGCAGCGAAATCACGGCCTGGTTGCCGACCGCCGACAGCTTCGAAGAACCGGGGCCAGCCTGTCCCGCCATCGCAAATTCAACGTCGCTGGCGGTGCGAGGCAATCGTTGAGGCGAATCGGGGGCCTGCCCGCCCAGAAATCGTTCAAGTCGAGGCTGCCATTGATGCCAGAAAATCCGGTGCACGCCGGGGAGCGGCCGCCCGGTGCGTGTCTCGCCTTCGCACCAACTTCCCAGCAGTCCGATGCAGGCTGCCAGCGGAAAGCGAGCCATCAAGCGTTCGACGTCGCACGGACGAAACTCGCCTGGTCGTTGCTGCGCCAGGATGATCCAATCGGGTGCCCAGTCGCCCATTTCCGGTTCGCCGCCCGGTGGCACAAACCGGCAGTCGCAGTGGGCCTCCAGCCATTTCGCGGGAGCGCGGAATTCGACTGGATCGCGATCGCCCCAATAAATGACGCGCTGCAGCATTTCCTGCGACCTGCTATTCCGAACTGAGGCCCCCGGCAGTCATTTGCCGGATGCGGGTCCAGAATTCGAGTTCGTCGTCGGCATCACGGATCACCGCGAGTACCTCGGGACGATTCAACCAGCGACTCAATCTGGCCAGGATTCGCAAATGGGTCCGATCGTCCAACGCGCAGATCAATATGAAAATGTCGGTCAAAATGCCACGCGGATGTCCGAACGGGATACCTTGCGGTGTTCGCCCCAGGGCCAGAAATGACTGGCCGAGAATGCTAGAAAGCGGCCGCCGCGGATGCAATAGCGCAACTCCGTTGTCCAGAGCTGTCGGGTGCAGCGACTCACGCTGCCGAACCGCCTCGGCAAGCTTATCCGGATCCCAAAGCCAGCCGGTTTCGGCTGCCAGATTGACCATCGCCGTGATCACCGATCCGCGAGTCCGGGCGTCCAGCGGAATTCGTACAGTGGCCGGCGACAACAGGTCCACGACATCGACGTCCTCATCGTTCCCGCTCCGCGAATGCTCCAGTACTTGTTCCATCAGGGCCAATTCAGGGTCATCGCTGACACCGATACGTTCCTCAAGCCAGTGATGAATTTCCGCGGAGGAAAATCGCCATTCGCCGCCGATCCTGCGTCCGGGAATCTTGCCACGGTCCGCCATCCTGGCCACTTGCTGTGTCTGCAGGTTCAGGTAGCGGGCAAGTCGTTCAAGGTCGTAATCCGAATCGTTCATGCTGTCATTGTTGGCGATCGTGTCGCGGATTGTCCATAGGCGTGGCCAATTCGAGCTTGACGCGCTCGCGGAAATGGTGAGAATTCCTCCCCCAGTTCGTGTCGACGATCGCGGGCACCTGAACGGACCCAGCGTCCCGATCGACCGGTCAAACGGATTTGACCGGAATGAGCGTGCCAGCGGCGCTCGAAAACCGACACGCATGACATCCCAGGCAAGGAGGCCTGTGCCATGCCATCCACGGATCGTCGCGCGGGGGGATTGTCCCTGCGCGACCTGCTACCTTCGGCGCGTTACTTCGGCGCGGCCGATATCAAGTTCAAGAGCTGCTGCGGAAATCCCGACTCCTGCCAACCCGGTGACCTTTTTGTTGCGCTATGTGGCGCCGAGGGTGATTCGCACGAGCAGGTCGCGGTAGCCGCCGAGCGTGGCGCGGTCGGGGTCGTTTGCGAACGATTCCTGCCGACCGGACTGCCGCAATGTATCGTCGGCGATACGCGCGTGGCCTATGGGATCGTCTGCCAGGCGATTGCAGGCGACCCGTGCCAGCAAATGCGTACGATCGGTATCACCGGAAGCAACGGCAAGACGGTCACCGCCATGCTGCTGGCTTCCATACTTGCCACTCGTATGCAGGGACCATGCGCTAGGCCGGTTGGCGTCACCAGCAGCCTCGGCTACTCCGACGGCCAACGTCAGGAGCCGGCCAAGCGCACCACTCCGGCCCAACCCGAAATGGCTCATTGGCTGGCCCGCATGAACACCAACAACTGCGAATACGCGGTCATCGAAGCATCCAGCAAGTCGATGGCGGATCGGCGGCTGGCGGGCATGCAATTCGATTGCGTGCTGTTGACCAATCTGCGGCGCGATCATTTGCCCGAACATAACTCCATGTCCAACTACCGTCGTCTGAAGGCCCGCTTGTTCCGGCAGCTGAAACCGGGTGGCTGCGCCGTGCTGAACGCGGACGATTCATGCACCGCCTCGTTCTGCCAGCGCATTCAAGGACCGGTTTTGACGTTCGGGATGCAAAACCCGGCCGACGTTTGCGGTGAACTGCTGGAACGGTCCCCTGGGGAACAGACGTTCCTGTTGACCGCCGGCAACGACGCCGTCCCCGTGCGTACGCGCATGATCGGTGACCATCACGTTTCCAATTGCCTGGCCGCGGCGGCCGCCGCCCTGCTGTTGGGATTCGATTTGCCGGAAATCGCCCGAGGACTTGAATCGGTCGAACAGGTGCCGGGGCGCCTCGAGAATATTCACTGCGGCCAGTCATTCCAAGTCTACGTCGATGGTGCTCGCACACCCGATGCCATTCGAGCCGCGCTGCACGCCGTACGGCAGGTGACCCCGGGACGGGTCATCGCCGTCGGAGGAGCGGAAGGAACCACCGACAACGTGCGGCGGGCCGAGATCGGCACCGTGCTGGAACAAGGCGGCCAACTCGTCGTCCTGACCAATAATGACCCTGGCGATCAGCCGCCGTTGGCGATCGTGCACGACCTGCTGGACGGATTTCGCAAGCCGGAGAAAGCCCGCGTTGCTCCCAACCGGGCCAACGCGATCGAGTGGGCCTTGCGACTTGCCCGGCCTGGCGACGCCGTTGTCATTTTGGGCAAGGGCGATCGTGAATCCGAACATGTTGGCAACCGTCGGTTGCCATGGAGCGACCGTCAATTCACCCGCGATACGCTTTACGCGCTGCAGACCGCGAACGCATGTCCGCCGACGCGTCCGCAGCTCGCGGAGAAGAGTCAGCAATCGCATCGATTTCGAGTGGTAGGATGAACGAGCATGGATGGCTGGAGTATTCGTGATCTGGTAACGATTTTACAGGGCGAGCTGACGCTGGGCTGCATGCCACCGCTCGGTGGAGAGCTGGAGCCTGTGGGGCAGATCGTTGACGACCTTCGCCGCCTCCGTCGCGGCGACCTGTATTGGGAATTGCCGGGCCGGAATCGGGCTCGCGCCGAAGAAGCGTTCGCCCGCGGCGCGATCGGCGTGATCGTCGGCAATCGGCACGTCGAGCCCTGGGCCGGATGTTGTTCGATCCGCATCGACGATCACTCCAAAGCGCTGTGGCGGCTGGCCAAAGCCGGCCGGCGCGGCTTCACTGGCACCGCGATCGGCATCGCCAGTCACTCGGGGCGGCGGACCGCCGTCTGCCTCGCCCAACAGGTACTCAGCCGAGCACTGGACGGCGAAACGCTGTTCGTCGACGGCAACAACCCCGACGGCCTGGCTCGCGCGCTTGCGCTGAGCAGCTGCGTCGGCCCGGCCGGCGGCGGCGACTACTTGCTCGTCGAATTGCCTGGCGATGGCTGGCAGGAGATTCGGCAAGAATCGGACTTGTGCCAACCACAAATTGCCGCTATTTACTCCGTCGCGAATTCACGCGGCTGGAATTCGTTGGAAACGCTCTCCGTGGCGCAACAACTCCAGCAATTGCTCGACGCACTCCCCAGACACGGACTCCTGGTCCTGAATGGCGATGATCGAGAACTGCGCCGCGCAATTCGCGGACCTCGTGATCGAATCACCTGGGTTGGTCGCGATTGCGAATCCGACCTGATCGCCAGCCACGTCGCCTGGAGCGACGGGCACCTGGCGTTTCAGGTCGGCAAAACGCGATTTCGCATCCGCGTCTGGGGCCGCCAGCACCTTCCAGCCGCGCTGGGAGCACTGGCGATCGGTCGACGCATGGGGCTCGACGATCGGCAGATTGCCGCCGCCCTGGGTGAACTGCCTGGCGATCCGGGATATGAATTGATTTCGGCTGGAGAATTCGCCGTGCTGCGACCCGACACGAACGTCGAACGCAACGCCCCCTGGGAAGCCTTGAAGGTGCTGCGCGACATGGATGTGTCCGGCCGACGTGTCGTCGCACTGGGTGCCGAAGTCAGCGAGGATCTCGACGATTGCCGACGACTTGGAATATCCGCCGTCGCGAAATACGGCGCCGACATGCTGATTGCCAGCGGACCGCGAGCCTCCGAGCTTGTCCGTGCCGCTCGATCGGCCGGAATGCCCAGTCATCGAGCCGTTGCCTGTGCATCGGCCGAGGAAATGCGGCAGATCGTATGCAACGTCGCAGGCCGCGGCGATGTGATCCTGCTGGACGGCTGCCGCAAAGACGACTGCAAATCGATCGTGGACGGATTACAAATCAGCCGCATCAAGAACGCGGCGTGAAGATAGAGAATGCCCCGACATCGGTAGAAACCGCAACCTGCGAGGTAGACCGCGGGCAGCAGCCCGTAATGACACAATTTTGAAATGCGACAGTATTCGCGAGGTCCCACCGTTAGCACGAGTTCTGCGGGAAAATCGTGCTGCCCTCCCTCCTGGGTCGAAGCAGTACGCCTGTTGGCTCAAGTGGTTTCTGGGTCAACCACTTCAATGGGCGCTTCACGGTGGGGCCTTTACTGAGCACCGGAGCGGCCTCGCGCCGCTCCGGTGCCAGGGATCAATCGGGCGGTTTGATTTTCAAAATCGAACCGCCCTTTTTTTCATTCAGTCGTCGTCGCCGCCGCCGAATTCGCAACAAAACGAATCGTCCGCCAGCCGCCGCTCGACCACGCGACCATACTCGTCCGCCGATCGGCGCTGGCCCACATTGTGCCAAGGCCCGACTTCACTCAGCTCCGGCATGATCTCGCACAATTGTCCCACCAACATCTCCGCCATCCGCGAAATACTGGTGTTGGGTGCCCGTTCGCGAATCGCTGCCGCCGTTTTCATCAGCCGGATCATCCTCGCACGCTCCAGAACCGGCCCGGACAGACTCTCGTCCGATTCCACAAGCAATTCGGCAATCGGTACATCCAGCGCCTGCTGCCATTTGTGCAGATCGCTGATACGCAAATCGGCGTCACCGTTCTCCTGTGCCCGCACGCTGCGGACATCGGTGCCCAATTGCCGTGCGGCACTGCGCAACGACACTCCCTGCCGCCGTCGCACCTCCTGAATCCGATGAAATCGTTTGTGTTTCGACTTCGATTCGGTAATCCCTGGCGAAAACCCCGCGGATGAGAATACATCCAATTCGACCGTGGCCATAAACAAACCCTCCCCGTCCCTTGCCGGACGTTGACAAAAAATCTGGAGAGTTTGACCGGAATCGTTGTGGAAGGAAAACCGAGACTGGCCAGTTTCTACGCGCAAACCGCAGTTCGCGAACGCGAACAACGCGCCAGTTCGAGCTCCTCGCCTCGATTGGTCTAGACTCTCTGTTCCAAAAAACGCCTCAGGTCCACCTCTTCCCAACCAATCGCTCTCGAAGGGCGTAACCAATTTCCGACCCGTCGCACCTTGCGGCACAACGCTTGCCTGGCCAGAAACTCGTTGCGTTCTCCCGCTGCATCCGGTAAACGCGATCCGAAAACGACCTCTATTTGGCTGGCTATTTGGTGAACTCGGCTATCAATATAGGAGTCTGTCCAGCACAAGGCAATAGTTTTGCAAAAAATCTTTGCTAGCTGTACCCTGGCCGGGCACCAGCGGGGCGGGAGCCCTGGTTTTTACGCGGTTCTTTGCCTGTCGGTCGCCGCTCCCCGATCGGCCATCGTGCCGGATTCAGGTTCTTTTCCGTCGCGTTCCCTTCGCCGAGACCTTTGCCGGCGCAAAAGCGTCCGGCGAATCGCCGGCAACGAGCTGCGTCTCCAACTTGTTGAATTGCCCCTTGGAGAGAAACAGACGGTGATAGCCCCCCGTCAATTGTGTCTCCACGGTCGCTCGAGGCTCGGTTCCCCAGCCGATGATCCGCCGCGACACCAATTCAATGTCGATGAAGTAGTAGGTACGGTTTCTGTATCGGGCGTCGACCATTCGCTGTTACCTCCCCTCCATTTTGCCGCCTCAGGCCGCCACTTTGCGATAATGGTCCGCCAGCGGGTATTTTGCAGCGTACCAGGCGAATGCCAACGCTGCCAGACATGCAAACCCGGCGAAAAAGAACATCTGGAATCCGGTGACGCCAATGCCCAGTCTTTCGATCGTCTGCGTGACAGACGCATTGCGTACCGCGGCATTCACCAGCAGCACCCAGAGGTTGCCCACGGTGACCGACAGACTCCAGAAAGCCATGATCGCGCTTTTCATCGCGGGCGGGGCTTGACTGTAGGCGAATTCCAGTCCCGTGGCCGAAACCAGTACTTCGCCCATCGTCAACAGAGCGTATGGCAGGACCTGCCAGGTAATTGACAGCGTATTTCCGCGGTCGATTGCGACCTGCATGATTCCTACAACCACCCATGACAAACTTGAACAGGCAATTCCGGCGCCCATACGCCGCAGCGCCGTGGGTTCTATTCCGGTACGGCGCAACAACGGGTAAAGCACGAGGTTGTTGAACGGAATCAGTATCATCACCAGCAGCGGGTTAAGTGCCTGCATCTGAGATGGCTCAAACCAGTTCGGCTTCGTCATTCCCGCAGCCTGCAGGACCCACGTCGATGCCTTCTGATCAAACAGCGACCAGAAAGGAGTAACCAGGAAAAACAACACCATGATGCGGATCACGTGCCGCGCCCCCTGGATCGCCTCGTCGGAGTGACCGGCGGGCGTCTGATTGAGTTGTCTCCAAACGGCTGCACCGGCGAATCCGATCGCGACCACCAGTGCCAGGCACCAGAGGGAAGCAGCGCCGACAATCGGGGTGGCATGCAGCCAGAGCATGCGGCCCAGGTCGACAAATCCAAGCACGACAAACAGCAATGCCAGAATTCCGCCGGCAGCCGCAAGCAGCCGATTTGAACGCCCGTCCCGATCACCGCTGAAGAGCAGTCTGGCGGCGACACTCAAAAATGAATCAGGGTGGGGCGGTGTCGGCGCGATGTTGACGTATTCGCGTCGACCGAACCAGAAGATCAGGGTCGCCAGCCCCATCAGCAGGCCGGGGATCCCGAATGCAACGGCCGGTCCCCACCAGCGCAGGAACCAGGGCATCAACAACGAAGCGAAGAACGAACCGAAATTGATGATCCAGTAAAACGCGTCGAAGACCAGCCTGGCAAGCGTCTTACTCGACTGGTCGAACTGATCGCCCACAAATGCCGAGACGCACGGTTTGATACCGCCCGATCCGAGCGCAATCAGGAACAATCCTGTGAAGAAGCCAGACTTGTTGGTTTCGAACAGCGCCAGGCAGGCATGACCGGCACAGTAGACCAGGCTGAGATAGAGGATCGTACGGTATTTTCCAAAGTAACGGTCGGCCAGCCAGGCTCCCAACAGCGGGAAGAAGTAAACGCCCAGCACGAATGTATGGAAAACCTCCTTGGCCGCCGCCTCACGCTGAACCGCGGGCGCGATTTCCGTCGCTGCATACAGCAACGTCGAGCTGGCAAGAAATTGCGTGAGAATATTCCGCATGCCGTAGAACGAAAATCGTTCGCACGCCTCGTTGCCGATGATAAAACCGATCTGTCTGGGCAAGCGCGCTCGAGATGCTGCGGGCATGGCAACCTGTTCGGCATTAGAGTTCATGGCCGTCGGATCGGCGGACGAGGCTTCGCAGAGCTTCGGAGTCTAGCGCCAACCAAAAATACTCCTGACTCCGTTCCATAGGGAAGCGAAGGAAATGGTGCGTTTGAGCTGCCGCAACTGCGGATGTTCCGGATCCAGGCTACGAAAAAGCGCGAGCCACTGTCGAGCTGTTCTCGAATCGCATTTTAACGCGGCGAGTTGAGTGCTGGCCATTGCGAATGCCGCAAATTCGGTGGAGTGCATCAACTGTCGTCGACCAACCGAATTCAGATATCTTTCCGCCTTTTCCGGCTGGCCTTCCGCGATCGCCCTGCTGGCCATAAAAGTCAAGCCGAACAGATAGTCTGGATACCGCTGATGGACCTTTCGCAGCAACTGTTCCGTCCGTGCGAAAATGAAATCTTCTGGTTTGGTTCGCTGCGTGCGGATTTGTGGAACCGCATGCGAAACAAAACTATCGCGCATCTCGACGATTCATGCAAGCCGAATTTTTCCGGCGGCGATACTTCAGCCCCGTCGCTGTTCCTTGCCGCAGCGGTTACTGTTTCGGCGGACTGGCCTCACGAACGGTAGCGCCCGCGTCGTCGGTCATGATCAGAATGGAAAATCGCTGGACTTGATCGATTTCGTTCGTGCTCAGCGAAGCGTAATCAAATCGACCGCGCAGATCGGTGTAGCCATCCTTGTAGAATCGGACCAGGCCGTCCTGGAGTTGGGCATAGACTTTGACGTAGGCCTTGGCAATTGGCTTTCCGGTGCCGGAATGGCTCACTCGAACCTGGCCATAGTTCTCGACAATCTGCGTCGCCAGTGTGTGCGAATAGTATGCATGGGTCTTGGTGATGCCACCCGCGGTCACCTCCACAAGCACGTTTTTGTTGTGCAGTGCTTCGGGGATTGGTACCTTCAGCGAATTCGCGTCCGCCGGCAATTCCAGGCTCTGCGTCTGATTCGGGCGGATCGAGCTGAATTGACCGCGGTACTGTTGCACAAACGGGTTGTGGCTGAACAACAGTTCCACGTCCATCAAATAGTAGTTCACCCGCGCAGCACGCAGGTTCTGGTACTGCAGCAACAACTGCCGGGCCTCCATCTGCATTTCAAAACTCGGCTCGGTTGCGGCCAGCAGACCTTGCTGCTGGTTGCGGTCGTCGCCGTCGATCGCCTTGGGCCCCTTGCCCTCCAGTTCATCAAGTTGCGCCACGATGTTGGCAAATGCCATTCGCCAGCGATCCACAGGATACTCCGCGTATCGCTCGGCCCTGGCCCGAGCCTGCTTTGGTGCGTCGTGAAAGAAATCGAGATAGGCGGCGGCGTAATCGTACTGTATTTGCGTCGCCAGTTTTTCGGCATTGACCTTGTCAAATGACCGCAGCGCCTCCTCGACACGGTCCTGCAGCAGCAGGTAATACACGACGTCCAGCCAGTCTTCGTTTGACAGCTCAGCGGAAAACGCGATCTGTTCCATCAGCCGATGGTATTGCTGGTCGAAACGATTATTGAGAATCTGTCGGCGTTTGCCCAACGCATGAGCGCGCGGGTTCATTAATGGCCGGTATTCAAGGTGCTCGTAACTTCGCCGCAATACCGGATCGACTTCCAGAAGGGCGCTGCGAATTCGTCCACCGCATTCGTTGGCGATACCGTCCTGATGCTGCAGGTATTCGCGAATCGCGGGAACGGCGTTGTGCATCAGACTATAGGACCAAATTGTCGCATGGAACACGTGGCGTTGAGTCAGAAGCTCAGTCACGGCGGAAAAGACCTGCGGATCCTTCATACGGAAAGCGATCTTCTCGAGGTTATATCGGGCAACGTTGTTGGTATTCAGGAACTTCAGTACGTCATCCGTACTGCCATTCTGGGAGACGTGCTCCCACGACTCCGTGTCGATTCGAGAGGGCTTGTCCACGACGTTAAATGTGAATGCCGGCGCGGCGCCGACGAATTCACCGTTCTTGGCCACTTGAACCGGATAGTGTGTCAATTTCCCGGGCGCTGGAAAGTAGAAGTAGTATTCCAGAGTCTGGGTATGGTAGGGCTCGAGTTGCAGATGGACGGTGCGAGTGTGTTGTCCGTTGAGTACGGGGACGGCACTGCGGGGAATCTGCAGCAGTGCGCTCAGTTTCTGCCGCGCGGACGACGGGTTGGTCAGCACAATCTGGCAGCCGTAAACGGTATGCGTCAGGAACTCTTCGGTTACGAATTTGTCGACCTGTTCATTGTTTTCCTGGCGATACCGATCTCCGTGCCGGAAAAAGTTCTGGCTGACCAGGATCACCTGTGGTCCCGCTGCCTGCCTGGCGTTCCGGATCTGTTCATGGTAGAGCACGATCGGCCCAGCGGCCTTCAGCGTCATTTTCACGCCGTCGAAATCGGTCTCGTGTTTGGCGGGACTAAAAGGCAGGTCAAGCAGCCCAAGTGCCAGCAGCATTTCTGGGAAATTTCGGGCAGCTTCGGCGAGATTACTGGAAACGAAGGGCTGATCGGGGCCCTGCTCCACGGCGTCGCGCCAGAAAGCGCTGACCGGAATCAGCCCGGCATGCTGCTGATCGATGGTCAGGTGGTGGTAGTTGTTTTCGGCCCATTCCTGAGTTTTGTCCAGTTTTCGATACAAACGGCGCACTTCTTGTTCGGCAAGCTGCCGGTAGAACATGGCGCTTTTGTCGGCGTCCTTAAGTTCCACCGCGTTTACGGCGGCGTCCGTCTCGGCCCGCTTGCGCGCGATGCGCCCATCGCGCTTCAGATCTTCGGATTTCTTTTCCTCCGCCGCTTCTCGACCCGGGCGGGCATCGGCCATCGCGCTCTTGGTTGCCGCTCGATCCACCTGAGCGCCGCGCAGTCCGCCACCTCCTCCAACACGGCCGCGCAACGTAACCCCGGCCACGGGCGCGCCGGGCGCGGAGAACTCCGCGAGCTTCCCATTCTCGTCGCCTTGCTGCAATTGATCGGCGAGCATTTCCTTTTCCAATCGCGCGAGCACCGTCCCGAGGGCAGTTTCGGCGTCAAGTGCGCGCCCTTTCACCGCCGCGTCGAACAGAAACAGGTACTGATCGAGATTCGGCGGCAACAATTGAAACTGATCCGAAACATGTCGAATCGCGCGCGGTCGCTCCGCCTCGATCCGTCGCCCCAGCAGCACTCGCTCGGCGATGTTCAACTGCCCATAACGCCAGGGCTGAAGATATGCGCTCAAGTTTCCACCAACCAACCAATCGTCGAGGAACGTAGTGTCCTTCTTGTTCCTGAGGTACGGCACGACGACTTGCTGGAAGAACTCAGGATCCTTGCGTGCGAGGAAAAAATTCAATTCGTGGCTGGCAAACTTGGAATAGAACGCCTGCTTTTCCAACGGTTTGTGGTTGGGCCATTCCAGAATGAACCGGAACTCCGCCAACGTCGCGTTCTTGGAAAGAGCGCCGTACAGGTTGTAAACTCTGGCAAGGCTATCATAGATTTCGAAGCGGCTGGTCGTCACATCGTCGATCACAAACTGGTCGCCCTCGCGCAGCACGGTGATCTGCTTCTGTTGCGTGAAGTGCTGTTCGGGATCAAAGCCGCGGAGTAACCGCAGATCGACGGTACGCGTCTCCGTCTCCGGCAGTGTCAGCGCGCGGTAGGTAGTGTATCCCGGCTCCACAGCCACCAGATGCAGCTGGTGGTGGCCCTGAAGGTCGGCGAGCGGAATGCGAATCCGACCTTCGTCATCCGGGCGCAGGTTCGATAGTACGGTCGCTTCCTGTGCCAGGAAGTCGAGATTCCAATGCTCCCCCGCCTTGACCGGCGGGGCGGCGGCCGCGGCGCCGCTTCGTCCTTCCGCCGATTCGGCCGGCATGGCCTTGGGCGCAAAATTGTCACCGCCCGCCGCCAGTTGCTGACCGGTTTCCGTGGATCGAACCGCCCACGGATTCAGCAATAACGATGGACGCTCCAGCATATTGCCCGGGTACTTGCTGGCATATTTTCGGTTAATGATGTAGCTGTACTCGTCGCCAATATTGCGTCCGGTCAGGTACTGCGACTCAACCGGGTAGCGCAGGAAGAAGTAGGGCTCCGCGTCGCCCACGCGTCCCAGATGCTGGAAAGCAAATTCGGCGGGCCAAAACCGTGTCGCGAATATATGAACTCGCGTGAACCTGCTGTGGTTCTTGAGCTGGATCGTAATAAAGTCCAGCTGCTTGCCATCCTGTTCGCGCTTCTCCGGCGCAATGCGATAAATCTGCGGAGCGGTCGACGGCCGGATCTCCAACTGCCGGACTTTTCCGACAACGAACGAGCCGACCCGTTGTCCCGCAACCACGCGAACCCGCATGATGCGTCGAATGCCGCCAGCCCGCGACTCCAAGTGATAGTCACCGGGAGCCAGTCCGCTGATGGTCACCAATCCATCGGCGATCGAAACCGCCTCGAATCGATCCGCTACGAACTCCTCGTCGCGCAACTCGAGCAGAGAAAACTCTTCGCGCGTTGGCTTGTCCTGTTTGCCTAGATACGGCAATACGATCGCATCGCCCTGCCGAGCGTGGATAGACTGCGCGTAAGAATGGTAGTCCCCCGGCAGCCGCCAGGTTTCGGATGTGCCTTCCGGGCCCGTCGCGGTGACAGCGAGAATGTCCGGCAAGGGCCCCAGGTGAACGCGTCCCGCGACGTCGGTCTTCAGCGTCGCCGGCAGCGGCTGCTTGAAATCCCGGTGTTGAAAGCTGAACTGCACCGGCCGCGAAGCTCTCGGCTCACCCGACTTGCCAAGCAACTCGACCACATACGCGTCCTCAAAGCGCGATAAGTGCAGGTCTTCGATTTTCTCCGTGCGATCGATCGCGTTCAGCGAAAAACTGTTCGAATCGGCCAAAGGCGATTCCTGGCCGCTCAAAAGTGACTTGACCTTGGCCTGTATCGTGAACTGAATCGTCGCCAACCGTTGCGGTACCTGAAACTCGTACGTCGTCTCGCGATCCTCGTAAAGGGTAAAGCCCGGGACCTCCTGGATCGAGGGAACTCCGTCCAGGTCGGTCGACTGAATCACCAATGTGACATCCTTGAGTATGGTCAGCGTGACCGGCGTGCCGTTGAGCATCAGCCCGGGTCGCACAACCAGAGTCGCCTTTTTGCGCTTGAGCAACGATTCCCGGTCGACGAAAATGCCGGCGCGGAACTCGTACGATTCGCCCAAGTGCTGGAATTGGTCGAGGCAGGCAAAGCCCTGGTGGGCTATCACGACCGGCTGGACTGCCGGTGCCGAACTGTACGGAACAATGATCCGGCCATCCTGGTCCGGCTGATATTCGTGTCCGGAAATCCAGATCGTGGCGTTCTTCAGCTGCTCGTTCCGCTCCGAAAGCACGGTAAATTCGTGCCCCGACGGACCGGGGACCGACACTTTACGCAGTTTGCCTTTGCGGATGACTGCTCGGCTGCTGCGACCATTGCCGATGAAGTCGACAACGTAAACACCCGGCCGATTGAGATTGGGAAATTCAAACTGACGCCGCACGCGGCGGAACGGTGTCTCGGAAAAATTCCTTGTCGTTTCTTCATTGGCAACCAGTCCGTCCAGATTGATGTCGGTTTCGACTTCCCGCAGATTCTGGCGATAGTAGGCTTCGGTGTTGATCTCATAGACCTTGACCAGCAATGTCGAGACGTTTTTGATGTCGAGTTCCAGTCGGACTGGGTCGTCGGAGCCGAAATAGCGACGATTGTCGGAGGCGAACTCCAAGTCAACCCGCTCCCGCAACTGTTGAAATTGCTGAGGAGGCAGCAGTGACGCCCATTGCTCCGGCTCTCCCAGACCGTTGACGATCTTGGCTTCGGCAAACAGGTGTCTCAGGTAGATATCATTGATGTACGGCTCGAACTCCTTGGTGTCCTTGGCTTCGGCAAGGAAATGCAGCAGCATCGATCGTACCAGCGGTTCGTCCGTTCCGATCGGTGTCAGCAGCGTCACCGGCTGAAAGTCGCTGGCAAGATTGGCCGCGAAACGCCGGTTCTCGTCCCGCTCCAGCCAGTTCTTCGCCCCATAAGGGACGGCGCGGGGCAGCGACAGATACTTCAAGAAACGCTGCCGGTCAAAGCGACCTCGGCTGCGATCCAGCAGCAGCCGGTGGTAGGCCAAATGTGCTTTCAGCGAGTTATGGACCGGGTCCAGTCGATCCGAAAAGCCGATCATGCGATCGAGGTATGCCTCCATCCGCTCACTGTCATGCCGCCAGTCGTCATCGGGCGCCGGACGCAGCTTTACCAGATATGTGTTTACAAAATTCTGTTGGTTCAAGAGATCGGGTTTGAGTTTGAGACACTCGTCAAGCTGCGCGAGCAGCAGCTTGCGGTGAATCGGAAAGGCGCCGAAGCCGGCGGAATTCACAAAACCGAGGTCATCGACGACCAGCTTCGGCAGTTGGGCATAATCGGGCCGATCCAGCAGCTGCAGCAGGTGGCGGCGGCGCTCGGGAGTCAGTTCAACTCCGATTAACCAGTCCAGTGCCGCGAGCGTGAATGGTTCCAGATTGTTCGGCTGGGAGCTTGCGAGTTGCAGTATTGCCTGCCGCGAAATCGACTGGGGATCGAGCCTCGTCGGCAGATTTGGCTCGGCGCCGAGAATTTCCTTCTGGTGATTGAACTGTAATTGCAGTCGCTTGCGCAGATATTCCAGCGATTGTTGAGGGTTCTTTTCGTAGGTCAGCAGGGCCTGCCGGGTTCGAATTCGGTGAACGCGCGGCGTTTCGCCGTGCCGAGCGACCCAGGCCGTCAACAGCGGTTCGATTTTATCGAACTGCTCCAGATGCTGGAAATGCAGGCAGTGGTAGTAGTAGTAGTCCTCCGTGCCCGGCACCAGCTGCCTCAATGCCACGGCTCGATCCGCAGCCAGCGCGAAATCCTCGACATAGCCGATTTCACCACTGTAACCGACACGACCGGCGAAAATGCCGCCCCATGCACAATTCAGAACCAGGGCCAGTGCCGCCAGCCTGCTGTAATTCCTGCGACGCATCATCTTCGCACCCTCGTTTGCGGTACCTGTCGTCTCGTGAACCAAATCACGGACTGTTGCGGAATAGCCCCTGAACATTCTGCCCTAGTCCAGTCTAGGCCGCGAGTGCCGATACCGAACGGGGACAATACGGACCTTTCCGCATGCCAGTCCACCTCCGTCGGAGCCCAGGGACCATGGACGCTGATCCCGAGCCGGTCCGCAGAGGTACCGTCGGATTAGACGATTGTTCGCGGAGAAAGTTCCAGCGACCGGCATGGGTATCAGCCGGCCGGCCGATGGCCTGCTGGAAAGCGAATGAGGTCCTTGCTAGTTTGCCGCGTCCATGTCGTGACA
>Ga0233425_10000696_pt1 | contig 84185 bp, 81 predicted proteins | sample Watercolumn_Towu_2_FD_181712 | JGI IMG/M metagenome (GOLD analysis project Ga0233425, IMG submission 181712) | Freshwater microbial communities from Lake Towuti, South Sulawesi, Indonesia - Watercolumn_Towuti2014_140_MG | ecosystem: Environmental > Aquatic > Freshwater > Lake | place...
TTTCAGCGGAGCGCAGGCGGGTGTCGTATAGTGGCAGTACAGGAGTCTCCAAAACTTCTAGCGGGGGTTCGATTCCCTCCACCCGTGCCATAATCAAACTTTTCGAAATTTTTATTTTCGCACAAATTTATAACAAAGCTCGAACCTTTTTCCAAGAAAACTTTTGAAAAAAGTTTTCGGTTTTCGCTCCGCCCCGCTTCCGCCCGCAAATTTTGAAGAAATTTGCGTTCTCCGCCAAAGGCGGATAAACTCCACAGAAAAATTTTCCCAACATTTTTTTAAATTTTGCACGCGCCAGATTTTTTTCAAAAAGGAAAAGAAAATTTTTCTTGGTTTTGAATTTTTGCGAAGCAAAAAGGCGAAAGCGGGAAATCTATTTTTTGCTTTTTTATCTTTCTGTATTTTTGGCCGTCCTTGCCCCAAAATCCCACCCTTGCGCGGACAGCGACAATGGAACTCCCTAAAATTTAGGGCATTATCCTTTATTTTAGCCAAAAATCAACACGAGGGCTTTACAAAAGTCCTGTTTGGGTGTATAATAAAAAATTAGTACATTGACATATAAATTTGCAAATTTTGCTACAGCAGGAAGGGATTTTTTTTCAACATCTTTTCCTGCTGTGGCAAATAAATTTTGCCAAATTCAACAGCAAAACTTAGAAAGGCACATGTGCCAAAAGGAGGAAGACATGTCTTCTTACAAAGAGGGACAGGTTCATCAGTTGATGGAAAGATTAGAAGCAGAAGGATTCACTCCCGAGGATATTACAAAACTCGGGCAGTATAAAGATCTAGGCAAAATCAGACAGGTAGTGCGTGGTTATGCCAAAATTGTTCCGGTTGCCAACATTGTCGATTGCGATGCGATGCCGGAAATTCTTTCCGACTGGCAAAAAGAAGAACATCGGAAAAGCGGAAAGGTGGAACTGGAACATCGCGACGGAAAGCTTTATGCTAACGGTCAGGAGGTAGCCCGATATCTCTCTGAAAAACAGAAAGACGGTAAAGTTGTCGGTGGCCATGAGCTTCGTCAGGAGTTGGCAGACAAACCTGTGCTAAACGCTTGCGTGTTGGACTATCTGCTCAAGCATCCCGAACTCATCCCCGAAGAATGGAAAAATGGCGTAACCTATTTCTGGGGAACCATTTTCCGCCGCTCGGGTGGCAACCTGTATGTCGCTTACCTCTTCTGGGGTGGTGGCGGGTGGCGCTGGCGCTGCGATTGGCTTGGCTACGGTTGGCGCGACTACGAACCTGCGGCTTGTCTCGCAAGTAGCTAAAACCCTTGGGACCTTGGATTCCTGAAGCTTTTGGAATCCTTGGTCCCTTTCAAATAAACCGCGACATTGTTTTATAAACACGGTCGCAAACAGAAAGGAGTTAACAATGAGTAAAGGTTTGATGCTCGATGTTGATCAGGCAGGTAAATTGAAAGCCGCGTTCAGAAGAGCGCGCGGAAGCGATGGATCGAAATGGTCTAATGAAGGGATTAAAAAACTTTCGAAAGGAACCATTCTCAGCCAGGTTTTGGATGTCCTTTACGGGCGTAGTGTGATTATGCCGGTTGAAAAAAAGTCTTCCGACACAGAATCCGATCTGATGGCCGTGGATTACAGCATTGCCCCCAGTTTGGTAAACCTTAAGATCAAGGCGCATCCCAAGCGAAAAGATATAGTTGAGTACGATCTTTCCAAGACCGAACGCGTGTTGACCTTGAGGCCTGGTGAGAGCAGAATTTCAGGATATGAAAATCTGAAACGACTGAAAGCTACCGGCAAAACTCCTCTGGATGTCAGGGTGTTGGAAGAATTGTTGAAACATCCCGAACTCATCCCCGAAGAATGGAAAAATGGCGTAACCTATTTCTGGGGAACCATTTTCTGCGACTCGGATGGCAACCTGTATGTTGCTTGCCTCCGCCGGAATGGTGACAGATGGGACTGGAGCTGCGACTGGCTTGACGGCGATTGGAACGGCTGCGAGCCTGCGGCTTGTCTCGCAAGTAGCTAAAAACCCTTGGGACCTTGGATTCCTGAAGCTTTTGGAATCCTTGGTCCCTTTTATTTTTTTCGCTGATTTTTCCATTGGCGATTTTTTATTTTTGCAAAAGACGTTCTCAATTCACCGGACTTCAAACCAACGAATGGTGTGACGTATAACGTTGCTGTTTTAAAGGGTATGCTCTTTAATAATAATGAACGCGTCACAAAAAATATTCGGGCAGAAGTCGAAAGACGGAAGTTATCAGAGCCCAATGCTGAAATCGCCTGTCTTATTTACGAGAAATTTTCTGATGAAGAACTGGAGGCGATGGGTCTTTGGGGGGTCATCACGATGCATGATCCTATCAAGGATTCTGGTGGCGATCCGGTGTTTCTCGGTATCCTTCGCCTCGGCCTTGGTCGCTGGCTGGCCCCGTGCTCTGCTGGCCCTGACGTCTGGTGGTTTTGTGTTTTCGGGTTCGCATTCGTCGTTTCACAAGTTAGTACTCAGGTCTAGCCCTCAGAAACTCAGTCCTAAAATCAAAAGTTTCGGGCCTCGTGTTGTATTTCACACGAGGCTCTTAATTTTGTGTTAAAATAAAATTGGTAGTAGGGAAGAATGCAAGCGATTACTGTTTCTTGCTTCCGAATCCAGTATCCATACAGGCATTTGACAGAGAAGCGTTTCGGGCGTATACTTATACATTGGTTCTTTGATATGGCTACTTTGCTGAAATTTCAGATTTTTTGGAATAATAAAGGGAATAGTTTTCGAGTATTAACACTGAAAAGGAGGATAGAAAATGTCGAAAATTACAACTTTGCCAACTGTAGTGCTAAGGCCAGTATCAACTTTCCGTTATGACAAGCGGGAAGATGGCTGGGAGCTCGTCGAAAATGTTGAGCTCAGCGACAAAAAGCTCACTTTGCAGTTCGATGAGTTCTTGAAAAGAGACGAGTCATATGTAAAAGGCACGATCATGATGGATCGCGCCAAAGGTATGGGAAGTCTAGCTGGTCAGCTTCATGCAGAGAGACTTCTTGATCAGCAGGAAAGTATTCCGAAAGAGTTGCGCAATTTCTATTTCGTCTTTACGGGAACGGTCTGGTGTAATCCTGATGGCGACCTGCACGTGCCATATCTGTACTGGAATGGTGTCAAGTGGATTCTGATCTTCGACTGTCTCGACGATGGCTTCGACTCCAGCAATCGTCTGGCGCGTCTCAGCAAGTAGCTTTCTAACCCTTGGAACAGTGATCCTTTTGGATCTTTGGTTCCTCGGAAATTTCGACCCTCGTTTGATAGTTCTTGGTAAGGATTATTGGACGAGGGTTTTGTTTTTAAAAATTTTTTGGTAAAATAATTTCGGATAGTAGACTGGCATGTCCACGGTTAAGGCTTTAGACGGTCGAATTCCGAGATTGCAATTCTATTATTTCCGTAAAGTGTTTATCCGCTTTTTGCTCAAGCGTATATCTGTGAGTGGCCGGCAAAATATGGTAATGGCGAAAAAAAGAATTGCGAAGCTTCAACCTCAAGAAGCGAGTTGCAGCCCTAATTTATTTCTTATACCCCTTGATTTTATTGGCTTTTAAAATAAAATAGTGTATAATGAAGTTGTGGATAAGTCTTTTTAACAAGATCCATTTTGGATATTAAAAAACAGGTCAAGAAAGTTATCGTTCGCGTATAGCGCGAACATAATTTCACGAACTACGCGAATAATAATTATCTTGGCTAATATTAAATAAATTAATATCTAAATTTAATAATTTAAGTTATAAAAACTATGGCAAAGATGACAAAATCTCAAATGCTTGCTAGCTTAGCCGAAAGCACCGGCCTAAGCAAAAAAGACGTAGCCAATGTCATGGACAAGCTTGTTGACATGGCCTACAAGGAAGTTAAAAAAAGCGGCGTGTTCGCTCTTGCAGGATTAGGAAAATTAGTAAAAGTTGAAAGAAAAGCGAGAATGGGAAGAAATCCGGCAACCGGACAAGAGATTAAAATTCCGGCAAAAACAGTTGTTAAATTCCGAGTTTCTAAGTCAGCCAAAGAAGCAGTATTATAAATCTACTGATAATTAAAACAAAAGAACCTTTTTTAAAAGAGGTTTTTTTGTTTTCTCTTGTTTTTTTTCGGCTAGTATGATTAAATAACAGAAAATAAAATGAAAACAAAATTAATCTGTAAAGGAGGATAAAATGGAAAGGGCTTCTGTAATTTCTTTTGAGGTTATTAAATCTGTCATCCCATTGGTTTTAAAGGCTTTTGCTGATCTTCAGGGGGGCGAAATTTCGGCTTCAGAGGAGGAAGTATTAAAAAAAATAAAAGAAGGCGCCGAAGTTAAGGATTTGGAAATTTATCGTTTTATGGATCAGCTTATGACTTCTTTATTACGGATAAAGGTGGCTTATCATATTGATTGGTCCGTAACAGCACTTGCCTTAAAAGATCATTTAACGATTTTTGAGGAGGTAGCCGGCTATAGGGGCAAATACGACGCAAGAATAAAAGAAATAGCAGCTAATTTGAAGCCGAAATTAAAAGACAGGGAAATTGCGGACAGGCAGAGGCAGGTAAATGAAATCGCCGATAGCTTTAAAAGGGCGATTCAGGAAGATCATAAAGAAACGAAAGAAAAAATAAAAGTAAGAAAAAAATAAAACAAAGCCGCTCCTAAAAAAGAGCGGCCTTTTTTTACCCAATCCACTTATCCACATACTGGCCAAGGCCGTATTTATTTAATTTATTTTTTAGTTTAGTTTTTTGATGAAGAAATATAATTAAAGAGGAAAAATCAACAAAATAGCGGTTTTTATCAACTTTATATTTTACGATTTTTGAAAAAATAGCCCGCCTGATTGTTTTTGTCTGCACGCCGCCAATTTTAGCCGCTTCCGAAATAGAAAGCCATATAGGATTTTTAACATTAAGCAATAAAACACTATTATTTTTTTGATTGCTATTATTTTTCATATTAATACTTAAGTCAACGTTAACGTTGACTTAAGTTTATATTTTAATACTGATTTAAGAGCTTTATTTTTTAAAAAAGATTGTATTTACTTTTAAGCGTCTATTTAATTTATTTAAGTCCACGCTATTGTAGACTTAAGTATGTTATTATTCTTTCATATATTATTAGTTTTAGCAAGATGATTAGACTGCAAACGAATATTTAAAAAGATTTATAATTTTCATTATATTTTAAAAAAGAGCTTAATTTAGCCTATATTCCTGCTAATATTGCTTTTTTTTAGGTTTAATGTTATTTTAAAGGCATAGAAATTAGACTTCTGGGCTAATTTATTTTTTATTTAAAATAGTGTAACATATTTAATATTAATTCGTATTATTTAATGAAACCCTAAATGGGAAAAATATCTGACAAAATAATATTTTACGGCTTAAAAAATAAAGATAAAGAAGCTTTTATAAAAGCATACGACGAATATGCGGATAAGATTTACAGGTTTGTATATTTTAAAATCGGCAACGAGGAAGATGCTAAAGATTTGACTTCGGCTATTTTTTTAAAAACTTGGAATCATATTAATAACAGCCGGCTGGCCGATGAAAAAACACTGAAAGCCCTTTTTTATAAAATTGCGAGAAATTCTGTTATTGATTATTACCGGAGCAGCCGGCGGGAAGAATGCATGGAAAAAGAAATTTTAAGCAATGCCATTGATGAAAAAAACGATTTGCTTAATCAGGCGTCCGTATCATCAGATTGGGAATCGGTAAAGATAAAAATGTTGGAGCTTAAAGACGAATACAGAGAAATATTACTATTAAAATATATTGAAGAGCTGTCCATCGGGGAAATAGCGAAAATTTTAGACAAGTCAAAAGGCAATGTGCGCGTATTAATTTTCCGGGCGCTTAAAGCCCTTAAGGAATTAATGAATTAAAAAATGGAAGAGAAAGAACTTATAAAACAATTGCGTTATCTAAAAAGAATCAAGCCTGATGATTATTGGAAAAAGAGCAATCGGGAAGTTTTATTGTCCCAAATTACCGGATCTTTTTCAGTAAGCGCCCGGCCTGATTTTAATATTTCAGGATGGTATGGCGGATTTAAAAATTTATTTATAAAAGGAAGAGCGATTATCGCCCAGCCGATTTTAGTTTTTTGTCTGGCTATTGCCTTTATTTTAAGCGGAGGAATTTTAAGCATTAATGCGGCGCGCAACACTAAGCCCGGAGATTCTTTATATATCGCAAAAATTATAAATGAAAAAGCGAAAATTAACCTTGCTTTTAATGAAGAGAAAAAAACTAAATTAGGGCTGGAATTTGCCGCTAACCGCGCCAAGGAAATTACTCAAGTTTTATCAGGAGCCAATGATAGCGCAGAAAATCTGCAAAAAGTAGAAGAGCTTTCTAATAATTTTAAAGAAGAAATGGGCGGAGTTAAAAGCAGACTGCAGAAAATTAATACAGCCAGAAGAATTATTCCGCAAAAAGCAGTTTTAAATAATAAAGAATCCGAAAATAAAATTGCGTCCGGGAAAGAAGCTGAAATTTTCGGCGCCAATCTGATAAAAGAAAATAAAAGCGTTGATATTTTTATAACTAAAAGCACGACAACGGCGGAAAGCGCGACCAGCTCTCCGGCGGCCGCGACTTCATCCGGCGCAGTTAAAGATGCTGATAGCGAAAATATCAAGCTTGTTGATCTGACAAAAATTATTGAAGAGGCGGAAGGATTATTTAATAAAAAAGATTACAGAGGAGCCATTGATAAGCTGGAAGAAGTTCATTCCTTAATTGAAAACAAGGACGGAGAAGTTAAAGACGAAAATGAGGCGGCGCCTTCGTCTTCTCCGGTTAAAAATTAGTGCGCAGCAAGAAGAATAATTATTTATCCTCTGGCAAGAAAGAATAAGAGGGCAAATAAATATTTTCTTAGTTCGCATTAAGCGGACGGGCAAAGACCAAAAAGGTCGATTCCGTTATTTTAACGGAAGGCATTGCCAAATTAATTAAACCTGTCTTTTAAAACTCATAATTTTCGGGCTTAGGCGTTTTCGCCTAAATTAACAAATGAGCAAGCCAACTTTGTTGAATTGCTAAGCACCAGCGCAAGCTGGATTTGACAGAGTTACCCCCACACTTATAGCCGTATGGCTATTATGTGGGACGGTGAATCTCCCCGTGCGATTTACTTCCCATCTCCTTGACCATTTATGGTTATAGGCGTGGGGGGCAACGGGATTCCGGTTTATTTGTTTAAACCTAAAAATCTAAAAAGTTTTTAAAGCGGGGAACCCCGCACCTTTTAAGCATATGTACTATGTATATATTTTATAAAGCATGAAAGATAAAAAATTATACATAGGATATTCAAACGATTTAAAAAAGAGAATAGAAAAGCATCTTAATAAAAAAGTGCGATCAACTACAAATAGATTGCCGCTTGAATTAATTTATTACGAAGCTTATAAAACTGAAACTGATGCTAAAGAAAGAGAAAAAAAATTAAAGTATTTTGGCAATTCTTACGGACAATTAAAAAGAAGAATAAAAGCAAGTTTGAATGCTTAAAAGGTGCGGGGATAAAGGATTTATTTTTCTATGGAAAAATTACGCAAAATTTTTGTAGTCGGCGTAATGCTAACCACGATTTTATCAATGAGCGTAGTTGTTGTTCCTCAAGCAGGAGCCGCGGCTAAAGCCGGCGATTTAATCAAAATGAACGGACTTTCTTCCGTTTATTTCTTAGCTGCTGACGGCAAAAGATACGTTTTCCCTAATGAGCAAACCTATTTTTCCTGGTACTCTGATTTTTCCTCTGTGGTAACTGTTGCCCAGAGCGAATTGGAATCCTATCCTTTAGGAGCCAATGTCACAATCAGGCCGGGTACTAAATTAGTTAAGATTACTACCGACCCAAAAGTTTACGCAGTAACTCCTGGCGGAACCTTGGTTCATGTCGCCACTGAAGCCGCTGCCACAACTTTATGGGGAACCAATTGGGCAAAAAGAGTTGTTGACGTTCCTGATGCTTTCTTTACTAATTATAAAGTTGGCACAGGTTCAGTTTCAGCAACCGCTTATCCGACCGGCAGTTTGATAAAAACTGCTTCCGGAGCCGACATCTATTACATTAATGCCGATGGCACAGCCAGCAAAATCGCTACTGAAGCGGCTTTCGTAGCTAATCGCTTTAAATGGAATGATGTTATTACAACCACTTTAACCATCCCGACAACCGGAACTGATATTTCCGGAGCTGTTTCAACCTTAACCGACACTTCGTCTGGAGCGGGTGGAGCCGCTGGAGCGGGTACAGGCTTAACTGTTGCTTTAGCGAGCGATACTCCAGCCGCGGCTACTTATATCCGCGATACTGGCGCGACCGTAGCCCAAGCTGTTGCTCCGTTCACCAAGATTAACTTTACCGCTTCCAGCGATGGAGACGTTACTGTTACTACCTTAAAGTTAAATCGGGGCGGAATTTCAGCTGATACTGATTTAAGCAAGGTTTATCTTTATGACGGTGATACCCAGATTGCTGAACATACTTCCTTCTCATCAAAGGTAATTACTTTCACCAACTCTGCTGGTTTATTCACTGTTACCAAAGGCACAACCAAATCTATTACCGTTAAGGCTGACCTTTTAGCTGCTAACGCTACTGTATCCGGAATTATTTTAGGCGTTAACGCCGCTTCCGATATCACCACCAACGGTGCCGCTGTTTCGGGAACTTTCCCGATCAATGGCAACCAGATGGCTGCCGGAACTGTTGCTGATCTTGGCTATCTCAATATTGCTACTTATACAACTTTCCCAGCCACTATGGACCCGGGAAAGACAGGTGAAGAGCTTTGGAGATTTAATGTTACAGCCAACGACCAAGACATGGTGATTGAAAAAATCAAAATGACTTTGGTCGGAACTATTTCCACAACCGATGTTGCTAACTTCAAACTTGATGTATCTGGAACCCAGATCGGCTCAACCGTAGCGAGCATGAATGCCAGCAAGGAAGTTATCTTTGACTTGTCAGCTGCTCCTTACAAGGTTACTTCCGGCCAGACCAAGACTATCGTTGTTAAAGGCGATGTCTTAAATGGTTCAGGCAGAGCTTTCAAGTTCACTATCAGAAAAGTTGGCGATTTCATCGTTAAGGATAACAGTTATGGAGTATACGTTGCTCCGTTAGTTAGCGGATCTGCCTTTACTTTGATTGACGCTGATTCTTCTGGAGACGGAACTAATATTAATAATGGCAATATTACAGTTGGCATTGCTACAGACAGTCCGAGCGGCTTTATTTCTTCGGCCGCTACCAACGTGCCTTTAGCCAAATTCACCTATAAGGCGAACGGCGAAGACATTAAGGTAACTTACGTCAACGTAAGTATGAACAAGGAAGCAACCGATTCTGATTTGAAGAACGGCAAGCTTTATTGGAATGGATCCCAGGTTGGTTCAACTGACGCTTATGTTCAGGATGAAACAACTGTAGTCTATACAGTCAACCAGATAATCAAAGCTGGCGAAACAGCCAATATTGAATATCGCGCTGACTTAATCCATGGTGGAACTGGCGGCGCCGGATCAGGCGCTACCTCTGCCGGAATTCCTGCCGACCAGACAGTCGTAGTAAGCTTAGTAGCTGGCACAACTGACGCAACCGGCCAATCTTCATTGGCTAATGTTTCAACTGCTGCCGCTACCGGCAAAACCTTGACTGTTAAAACTGGATTATTGGCTATTGCCAAAAATATATCAATGTCTGATTACACAACCTCTCTTCCAACCGGAGTTGCCGGAGCAACTGGCGTTAAAGTCGGTTCTTTCGTCTTAACTGCCGGAGCAGGCGAGAGTGTAACCATCACCCAGTTAACTGTCGGTGATTTATCAGGCGGATCAGCTTTCGGTTCTAACTTCCAGAATTTAGTCTTAAAGAATGGAACAACCGCCTTAGCTACCGTTCAAGGAACATTATCAACAACCGCTGGAGCTGATTATGCTTTCAGCTTAAGCCCGGCTGTTAAAATTAATGCCGGCCAACAGTATGTTGTTGACTGCTATGCTGATATTTTAAGCGGAGCTACTGGATTCAGTTCGGCCGCTGTCGGCCTTGAATTCGTTAGCGCTTCAGCTACCGGTGATACTACCGGCACTGACGCAACCACTAATTTATCTGCTACCAGCTTACAGAACGTCGTAATCGGTTCAGCCGGAACCATGACTGTGGCTGTTGACGGAGATTCTCCGTTATCACAGCAATTAGTAATGGGTTCAACCGGCAATGAAGTTGCTAAGTTTAAATTTACCGAAACCAGCGCTGCTGAAAATATTACAATATCAGCCATTACTTTGACTGATACTGTAAGCACTGCGGCTACCGGTTCTATCGCTAACTTAGTAATCACAGACGGCGTAACAACTTACGGCACAGCTTCTTCATTAGCCGCCGCAGGAACCGCAGCTATTACCTTAACTAATCCGATTACCGTTCCTAAGGGAAGCAATAAGATAATTACTGTTAAATCAGATGTTACTGCTTACCCAGACGCTACTTCTAAATCCACGCATGTATTTAGCATTAGCGGATTTACAGCCAGAGGAGCTTCTAGCGGAACAACAGTTTCTAGCGCCGCTTCTAGCGGAACAGCCGGAACTATGACAGCGGTAAGGACAAAATTAACAATCGCCAAAGGCGCTGCTGGAACAGCATCCAGAGCCGCTGACACGGTTATTGCTAATTTCACCTTAACCAATTCCGCAAACGTAGCCAATCAAGCAGCCGCTTTGAGCGATATTGCTATCAATATCTCAACTTCAGGCGGTACTTGGACAACTACTTCCAAAGTAATTAATATCTACAAGAATTCAGTTGCTTCTGCCAATAAAGTCGGCAGCTTCAACGGTCTTGCCAGTGTTGCTTTGGGTGGCTGGAACTACGGTTCTTCCGGACAATACGATGATAACCCGGTTGCAAGTTCAACCAAGGATATCTCAATTTCAGCTGGTTCATCGGTTACTTTAATCGTAGCCGCTGATACCACTGGAGCTCCGACCGGAGCGGGCGTAACTGGCGCGATCAGCGTCACCATTCCTGCATCCAGCGGAGTTACTTGGGAAGATGGAGTCAGCACTGGTTCCAGCGCTGTTACTTCTGTTGATACCTTGCCGTTGACTGTCAGCTTATCCGGAATTTAATCGTAATTTGCTGATCTAGACGCAGTAGTCGGATTTATTCGGCAACTGTATTACATAAAACACTCCCTCCTCGGTTTTCCGGGGAGGGAGTTGTTTTTATGCGGGAGAATATGATATTATGTTTTAAAACCCTTTTCCATTCCCTGCCTCGCCCTGCCTCGACGGCAGGCAGACGGCAGGCAGGCCTTATCAGGGGGAGAAAAAACAACCCCCCTCCATCCCCCTTATCAGGGGGAAAATATAAAACACCCCCTCCATCCCCCTTATCAGGGGGAGAATAAAAATACCCCCCTGATAAGGGGGGATAGGGGGGTTAAGATAGGGGGGTTAAAATAATTAATAATAAAATCTATGCTTAATAAAAAGAATATAATTATTGCGATTGTTATTGTAGCAGCCATTATCGGCTTGTTTTTCTTTTTAAAATGGCAGGAGCCGGAAGAATTTCCGCCGACTAACAATAACCAAGCGACTATGACGCCGCAGGCGATTGAAACTTTATATGACAGCTATCTGGCCCAGGGGATAAAATATAAGGGGGAAGGAGAGGCTGGCGCTAAAGAGGCTTATCAGAAAGCGATAGATCAATTTAAAAAAGCGGTTGATATTTCCGGCGGCAAGATCTGGATTCCTTATTTGAATCTGGCTAATACTTATCGGTCAATGGGAGATAATAAATTAGCCGACGAAAATTATAATAAAGCCCTGGAAATTTCCGGCGGCGATGCTTCGATTTATTTCGCTAAAATAGATTTTTATCGCTACGGCCTAAAAAAAGAAAAAGATGAAATAAAAAATTTATATAAAGAAGCGCTGGCCAAAGCTTATGAAAACTCCAATTTAGTTATGAGTTACGCGGCCTTTCTTCGCGATAGCGGCGATTATGAAGAATCGTTAAAGTATTATGAAGCCTTATTAAAATCTTATCCCGATAATGAAAATATAAAGGAGCAGATAAGATTATTAAAATTAAAATAAATTATTTCAAATGCCAAAGAGCAAATTTCAAATCAAGCTTAAAGTTCAAAATCTAAAATTTAATATTTGGATTTTGGATTTGATTTGAAATTTTGATTTTGGCATTTAATTTTATAATTATGCCCCAAAAAATTTATAAATTGATTTTAACGGCCGGAATTTATCTTTCTTTTTTAGTTATTTTTTTTACCTTTAAACAGCTTTTGTTTCCTTATATTTCCTCTAAGCAGATTTCGTTTAATATGTTGATGGAAATTTTGTTTATTTTTTGGGCAGGGCTAATTATAAAATATCCGGCCTGGCGGCCGAAAAAATCATTTATAACTTTCGGGCTTTTAGTTTTTTTTGGAATCACGCTTATCACTTGCTTTACCGGCATTGATTTTAATTTAAGTTTTTGGGGAGACGTTGAGCGGATGCTTGGCGTCTTTCATCTTTTGCATTTTTTAATTCTATATTTATTAATTATTACAGTGATGCGCTCTTGGCAGGATTGGAAATATTTTTTAATTTTTATTCTAGTCGTAGCCGATTTAGTAAGCGTTTATGGAATCGGCCAGAAATTCAGCATATTTTACAGCCCTTACGGGGAAGGAAGGATTATTTCAACTATCGGCAATGCCGCCTATGTCGGCGCTTTTGCTCTTTTTTATATTTATTTTGCTTTAATTTTATATTTTAAAGAAAAGAAAGCCGGAGCTAAAACTTTTTACGCTATTTCAATTATTATAAATTTTTTCGCCCTGCTTTATTCTGGAACAAGAGGAGCTTATCTTGGCTTCGCCGCCAGCCTGCTGATTTTCTTTTTTCTTTTCGCAATCTTAAACCAAGATAAAAAAATAAAAAGAATCATAATCGCCTGCAGTATCTTATTTATTTTGTTAATGGCTTTTTTTGCGGTCAACTCCAACAAGCCCTGGGTTTTAAATAATCCGACTTTAAGCCGTTTATTCCATTATTCCATGTCTGACGTTACCATGAATACTCGCTTTCTTTCTTGGCAGTCAGCTTGGCTGGATTTTCCTAATCATCCTTTATTAGGCAACGGTTATGGCAATTATGCCGCTACTTTTGATAAATATTTTAATCCTAAATTCTACGCTTATTCCGCCGGCGAAACTTATTTTGACCGCGCCCATAATAATATTATTGATATTGTTTCTACGACCGGCGCAATCGGCCTTTTAGCTTATTTTTCAATTTTTGCTGCGGCTTTTTATTATCTAATAAAAGGCCGGCGCCAAGGAAAAATTGAGTTAGGTGATTTTATTCTGCTTATTTCCCTTATAGTCGCTTATTTTATACAGAATTTAGTAGTTTTTGACGCGCTTGTTACTTATATGGCTTTAATGGTGATGCTTGGTTATATTTATTGGTTAAGTAATCAGGAAAATACAGGCAAAGAAGATAAGGATGAAAAAATTATTAATAAGGAAATCTTTGTTTTAATTATTGCCGGCCTAATAATGCTTTTTGCGGTTTACCAATATAATATTAAGCCGCTTAAAATGCTCGCAGGCACGATTGACGGCCAAAGATATCTGGCATCCGGAGATCTTATTAAAGTTATGGAAATATACAAGAAGGCGCTGAGCTATAAAACGGTTTTAGACCGCGATAGCCGGACAACTTTTATCAGATCAATTGCCCAAGCCCAAGGCCAGCTCGCCGGCATAGAAAGAGCGAGAGCCAATGAAATTTTTGATTATGCCATAGAACTAGCCAGAGAAAACAATAAATATAACGAAGAAGATACAATGAACCAGCTAGTGCTCGCTCAAGCCGCTAATGCCGCCGCTAATGTCAATATGGACAATAAGGAAAAATTCAATTATTATTCAGCTATCGCATTAGAAGCTATTGATAAGTCAATAGCCGTTAGTCCGGGCCGAGCAACTAATTATTTTTTGAAAGCCCAGATTTTTTTAACGCGGGGAGAAAAAGACAAGGCGATTGATTTATTAAAATATGCGGCTGGAATGGAAGAAAAATTTTATGAAAGCCACTGCTATTTAGGCCGGGTTTTGATTTCTTACAATATTACGGAAGAGGGTTTTAGGGAAATGGATAAATGCATTGATTACGGCGGCGCCAACTCTATTTATCCGGCGGATTATGTTAGGCAATTAGCCAGCCATTATATTGAAAAGAAGGATTGGCCGAAAACTTTAAGCTTATTGATCGCTTTAACCATTCAAGAGCCGCAGAACGCCAAGAATTATATTGAATTGGCCAAGCTTTACCAATTGTTAGGCGACAAGGATAATGCAATAAAATCAGCCCAAAAAGTTATTGAAATTGACAAGAGCTTGGAAGGCTCAGCGCAAAAATTCATCAACAGCTTAAAATAAGATTATTATGTTAAATAAATTTTTTGGAAAATTTAGCAAAGATTTGGGGATTGATCTGGGGACAAAAAATACGCTTGTTTATACTCCTGAAAAAGGGATTATTATCAATGAGCCGTCAGTAGTCGCGGTTAATGTCCGCACTGATGAAATTTTGGCCGTCGGCAGGGATGCCGAAAAAATGGTCGGGAAAACTCCGGGTCATATCCACGCAATTAAGCCGCTTGTTAACGGGGTAATTTCCGATTTTGAAGTTACTGAAAAAATGCTTAAGTATTTCATTGATAAGGTGCATAGTGAAAGTTTTACTTTAGTTCCCCGTCCGCGGGTAATTATCGGCATTCCTTTGGATATTACCGAAGTTGAAAAAAAAGCCGTTGAAGATGCTGCTAAATCAGCCGGCGCGCGGCAGGTGGCGCTGGTTGAAGAATCAATGGCTGCCGCTATCGGGGCCCGGCTTCCCGTTACCGAAGCGACGGCCACTATGATAGTTGATATCGGCGGCGGCACGACTGAAATAGCCGTAATATCTTTAGGCGGCGCTGTAAGCTGGAAATCATTTCCTTTGGCCGGCAATGAATTGGATAATAATATTATTCAATATATCCGTGAGGAATCAAATATTTTAATCGGAGAACAGCTGGCTGAAGAAATTAAGGTCAAGATAGGATCGGCCGCGTTTTTAAAAGAGCCGATAGAAATGCTGATTAGGGGAAAGGATTTATTCAACGGCCTTCCCAGGGCTGTAACTATTAATGACGCTCAGGTTCGGGAGGCGATTGGCAGAACCGTAGATCATATTATTGAAAATATAAAGATTACTTTAGAAACAACGCCGCCGGAATTAACCTCCGATATTTATGAGCATGGCATTGTTTTAACCGGCGGCGGCGCCTTGCTCCGCGGCCTTGATAAAGAAATCGCCCAAGCAATAAAAATACCAGTGCGCATTGCCGACGATCCCTTGACTTGCGTAGTGCGCGGAACCGGAATATTATTAGACGATCCGATTTTGCTTAATAAAGTTGCTTCCCCTGGCATGGGAGAAATATGAAAATTAGACTCAAAGAAAAAAAAATAATCCAATTTTTAATAATAATCATAATTATTATTTTTTTGCATTATATTAAAGTGCTGGCGCCGGTTGAATCTTTAATATCCCAGTTGCTTAGTCCGATATTTAAGCAGCTCTATTCCGCAGGATTATATTTAAACAGCGCTTATTACAAGCAAGCGGATAAAAGAAATCTGGGGAGTTTAGTTGAAAATCTTGAATCTCAGATTAATTTTTTAACTTCTGAAAATACAAAGCTTAAATTATTAGGAGAAGAAAATAAAGAATTAAGGGAATATTTAAATTTTTTAGAAAAAAATAGATTTTTTTATATAATGGGCAATATAATTTCTTACGGCGAATTAAACAGGCCGAAAGAAGAGCGCGGCGTAATAACAATTGATCGCGGAGAAAAAGAAGGAGTAAAAAAAGGGTTTGCTGTAATCAATAAAGAAGGCGTAATCGTCGGTAAAATTATCGGCGCCAAGGATCATATCGCGACGGCCTGCCTGATTACTAATCCGAATTGCAAAATCGCCGCCGCTCTTTTAGGCAAAAATAAGACAATCGGCGTGGCCGAAGGAGAGTCCGGGCTTACTGTTAAAATACAATTTATTCCCCAGACTGATAATATAAGCGCCGGAGATACGGTTATAACTTCCGGGTTGGGGGAGGAAATTCCTTCCGGCTTAGTTTTAGGCAAAGTTGTAAAAATCAATAATGCCAGCAATGAGCTTTGGCAGACCGCTATTGTTATGCCGCAAGCCGATTTTAATAATTTAACAATCGTTTCCATTTTAATTCCGGCTAATTAAAATATGTACGGGAGAATAATTTTCAATATTATTTTGATTATTTTTTTAACCGCTTTGCAGTTGGCATTTATAAATAATCTACCAGGGGCCTTAAGCGGCCTTAATTTAATTTTAATATTTTTATTATTCATTCTAATTTTAGGAAATTTAGAAATAGCTCTCTGGTGGGCCGTAGGGGCGGGAATTATACTGGATATTTTTTCTTTTTCAATTTTCGGATTTTTTTTAATCACTTTTTGCCTGATGATTTTTGCCGCTAATTTTCTCCTAGTTAATTTTTTTACTAACCGCTCTCTTTATTCATTCTGTATTTTAGCGACTATTGTAATTTTCTTTTACGAATTTATTCTGAATTTTATCCGTTATCTAACTTCTTTTTTAGGCGGCTCAAGCTTTGCTTTAATTTTAAATTTTGCTTTTTGGAAAACAAAAGCATCCGAGCTAATCCTGAATTTATTATTGGTTTTTATCCTTTTTTACCTTGTAAATTTTATAACCAACAGTTTAAAGCCGGTATTTTTGATAAAAGGAGAATAATTTATGAGCGGTTATTTTAATAGATATAAAAAAATAAATAAAGAAAATGACCCTTTTCTTATTAAAGAGGGGGAATCAGCTTTTGGAAAATTAAGCGGTTTTTCTTACCGCCTTGGCTGGACGGAAGAAATATTGCCTGTTCCCGGCCGGGAAAAAGGAAAAATAGGAAGGAATTTCGACTTAAAGAAAATTAATAAAATAACTTTTGCTTTGGCGTTTTTTTTAATTTTGCTTTTAGCTAAAACGGCCTGGCTGCAGATTGTTAAAAAGGACTATTATTATTCAATGGCCGAAGGCAACCGCATCAGGATTGAAAGAATTGAGCCGAAAAGAGGAATAGTTTATAGCAATAATTTAAAGCCGTTAGTCAGAAATATAGCAAATTTTTTGCTTTATTTTATTCCGGCTGATTTGCCGGGAGCGGACGATAAAAAAGAGGAAATATTTTCAGAAATAAGCAAGGTGCTGGGAGATGATATTATAGAAAAGGCAAGAAATAATTTAATTAAGATAAAAGACGGTTCAGCCGAATCGTTCAGTCCTTTGTTTATCGCCGATAATATTGACTATGAAAAAGCTCTGTTTTTATATTTGAAATCAGAAGAATGGAGCGGAGTTATTTTATCCAATAAAACAAGGAGGGAATATGATTTTTGTCAGGGAAATCAGATTTGCGCCACTTCTTTGTCCCATCTTTTGGGCTATACCGGAAAAATAAGCGGAGAAGAATTTAAAAAATACGGCGATGAATATCTGCCTATTGATTATTTGGGCAAAACAGGGATAGAAAATTTTTGGGAAAGCGAGTTAAGGGGCAGTTTTGGAAAAAAACAAATAGAAGTTGACGCTTTAGGCAAGAAGAAAAAAATTTTAAGCGAGTCCAAGGCCGAAGACGGGCATAATTTAGTTTTAGCCGTAGATTTCGCCTTGGAAAGTAAATTAGAAGAAGTAATAAAGCATTATTTGGAAAAATTAAAAATAAAAAGAGCCGTCGGCATAGTAATGAATCCTAATAACGGCGAGATTTTAGCCATGGCCAGCATCCCTTCTTTTGATAATAATTTATTCGCTCCCGGCATAAAGACGGAAGAGTACCAGAAAATAATAGCTGATGAAGATAAGCCGTTATTTAACAGGGCGGTTAACGGCGAATATCCTTCCGGATCGATTATTAAGCCAGTTATGGCCGCGGCCGCCTTAGAAGAGAATATTGTTGCTGCTAATACTACTTTTCAAAGCGTCGGCGGCATTTGGGTAGGAAGATGGTTTTTTCCTGACTGGAGAGCCGATGGCCACGGCTTGGTTGATATAAAAAGAGCTATTGCCGAATCAGTAAATACTTATTTTTATTATATTGGCGGCGGCGGCGAAAATTTTAAAGGCTTAGGGCTTGATAGGATTATTAAATATGACAAGCTTTTTGGCTTGGCGGGCCAGACCGGCGTTGATTTGCCGAATGAAGCCGATGGCTTTCTTCCTTCCGAAGAATGGAAAGAAAAAACAAAAGGGGAAAAATGGTATATCGGAGACACTTATCATTTAGCCATAGGCCAGGGCGATTTATTAGTTACGCCCTTGCAGGTCGCGAATTATACGGCGGTTTTTGCTAATGGCGGAAAATTATACCGCCCTCACTTAGTTAAGGCAATTTTATCTTCAGAAGATAAAGTAATAAAAGAAATAAAAGAAGAGCCGGTAAAGAAAGATTTTATTAATAAAAATAATCTTGATATTGTCCGTTCCGCAATGCGCCAAACCGTAACAGCCGGAAGCGCCCGCCGCTTATCAACTCTTCCTTTTACGTCAGCCGGAAAAACAGGAACGGCTCAATGGTCGGCCAGCAAGACAAACGCCCATGCCTGGTTTACCGGCTTCGCGCCTTATGAAAATCCGGAAGTAGTGATAACTATTTTAGTAGAGCAGGGCGGCGGCGGAGAACTAGTTGCCGTTCCTATCGCCAAGGAAGTTTTAGAATGGTATTTTGAAAATAGGAAATAAAAATAAGATTTTCAATTAAAAATAGCCGGAATAGCGGCTATTTTTGTTTTTTTGTTTGACATATACTTTAATTTATATTAATATTAGGCATCTTAGCTCATTTACATTATAAAATTATAAACAATAAAGGTCGGAAAAGAAAGGGGAGGAAAAAAATGGAAATAATAGACAGATGTCCAAATTGTCGGGAAGAGATTATTTTCAAATTGCAAAAAGATAAAGGAGGCGTATAAATGAAATATGCTGTATGTCCCAATCGCAGAAAAAAGCTTGATTGCAGGGATGTTTATATTGCAGGCGGAGAAATATGGGATAACAAGAATCTCCGCACGGTTAAAGTTCCAAAAAGCAATTTTAAAAAATGCCTGAATTGCGGAGCGGCCCTTCTTAAAGCTCTAGACTCGCGCGGACGCGTAGAGGATACATAGGGCCAGACTAAAAATGCCGGAGAAAAGTTGAGACAATCGGTCCGCTTATAGGATCTGTTGTGTAAAAATATTGTTGCAAAAAGATGAAAGGAGGGAGGCACTATGTCTATAAAAGTTGGTAGTCTGACAGTAAGGTGTAGCTGCGGGAATAAAAAAAGAATTCCATTAGTTGTTTCAAGGCTCACCAAACGAGGCCTTGATCTTATTGGGCCATCGGGAATCGTAAAGTATGTAGAGTTTCAGAAATGCGGATGCACGTATTATTTCGATAAAAAAACTGGCATTGAATTCACGCGGTTGAGATAAAAAAATGCAAAAAGATGAAGGAGGCGTATAGATGAAATATACAGAACTGAAAAAGAATGCACTTTTATTTTAAAAGAAAGGGGGAGAGACGCAATATTTGTGATAACAAATATCAACGGCAATATAACCCTGGGAAGATTCAAGAAAATCGGCGAGCATGAAAACTTCGGCAAAATACTTTTGCTTGAAGATACAAACGAAATAGTAATTCATCCCGAACGTGTCGCATCGATTAGCGGGATGACGCAAAAGCGATTTATCAAATGGGCGAATGAGAATCTTCTCTCGTTCTCCATTATTAAGGGACAGGCGGAGCAACAATTGCTGAATTGCAAAAGATCAGAAAACAAATAGAAACACCCCTATCTGGATGCAATGCAAAAGAAAAAAATAGAAAAGCAAAAATTGAGAGGAGGAAATATGAAATTTCTCGTTTTATGGCATATATATGCTAGATTGCGAAAATATACTAAGATAAATGACATTACTGACATTTTTGTAAATCAAGCTGTAACCATAATTGAGTGCGGTCTGGCGGAGTTTCCAGATGAGCTAATCAGTATGCGGAAGAAAATTTATGAAACTATCAAAAAAGAAAGCTTTGATAATCTCGGAGCTCTAAATGAAAAAGCAGGCATTGTTGATATGGCCGTAAGGACTCATCAAATTACAATATTATCCTGAGATTATAAAAAGCCGGCGGGGCAAAACTCCGTCGGTGTTTTTTATCCAAAGAATAAAATATCTGAAAAATAGTGCCATTGACAAAAATTAAAAAAATTGATAGAGTTTTGAGAATATTTTGAACATTACAAAATTTTTAATAAAAATTAAAACAGAAGAAGGAGGAATAGAATGAAAGAAGAAAGAGAAGAAAATTTTAACCGCACTATTTTTGTTAGGCAGGTATACGAAGAGCTCTATCCGGATATATTTTCCTGCAAAAGGAAAATGATCACAAGCTTATGCCTTAATGAGATAAAGCTTCGCCCGGTTTACTCCGAGATTGCGCCTGATAATGTGAATTTGACGAATAAAATAGGGGGAGTTAATGGCATAACAATGCCAATTCCGTTATTTAGCGCGGCAATGGATATGGTTTCAGGACCCGATATGGCCAAGGCTTTGTCAACTGCCGGCGGTTGCGCCATAATTTATAGGCATAAAAAAGCGAATATTCAGCTTGACTGGCTTAGAGATGCGCTTGATCATAAGCATTGTCTTGTGCGGGAACCGAAGACGTTAAGCCCCAATGATCGCCTGGAAGATGCAAGCGAGATAGTTACTAAACACGGATTCAGCACAATACCGGTTATTGATGAGGATGGAATTTTATTAGGAGTTGTTTTTACCGACGACATCGTCTTTAAGGGCAACGAAAGGAAATTCATTTCTGAGGTTATGAAACCCTTCCGCAAGCTTAAGGTTGAGTCTTCAGATACCACCTTTGAAATAATCAAGAAGCGTTTGTTTAACGAAGAGGAATGCACTATACTTCCCGTGGTAGATGACCAGCGAAAATTCAGAGGAATTTATTTTCTCAAGGACTTTTTCTATGCTAACCCTTCTTTTAACGCCCATTTACCCTTAGTTGGTATGGCCATCGGTGTGGAAGAAGAAGATTTGGAAAGAGCTGCGCGCGGGATTGAAATGGGGGCAGGCGCAATAGTTATCGATTCTTCCCACGGTAATTGCCCGGCAGTAATTAATATAACAAAAAAGGTTGCAGAGTTAATTAGGGACCATAGCTCTACTACTACGGATGTAAAAACAATAATTATAGCCGGCAATATTGCCGATGTCGACGGTTATGTAAGATTAGCGGAGGCGGGAGCGGATGCGGTAAAAGTCGGAATTGGATCCGGTTCAATCTGCACAACCACTGAAGTAACCGGCGCCGGGGTCGGAATGTTTACTGCTCTGCGAGAAGTAAATTGCGCCCGCAAAAAATTAATAGCTTTAAATAAGCAAGCGCCGGCGTTAATCGCTGACGGCGGGATCAACGGGCCGGGCGATATGGTAATTGCTTCGGCGGCTGGAGCCGATGCTTGTATGGCAGGAAAATGGCTAGTGGCCTCTGCCGAGTCGATTTCCTTCCAGCAATTTGGCGCGCCGGACGAATATGTCTATTATCGCGGCATGGCTTCGGACGCGGCAATCAAGGACCGTTCCAGCAACCGTTATGGAAGGGGCAAAAGAGCCCCAGAAGGAGTAGAGGGGCGAGTCAAGTATCGCGGTCCTTTGGTAAAATTTTTAAATAAGGATATGGAATTAGTCAGAGGGGGGTTCGCCCACGTTGGCGCGAAAAATATGCAAGAGCTTCATCGTTACGGGGATAACGATTTAGCTTTTACCAGATTTACTGGAGCTGGCCAGCTCCAGATTGCAACTAGACTAGAATAAGATTACGGGATTAGAAAAACTAATCCTTTTTTATTTGTGTATTTTAGCACTCTTGACACGAGAGTGCTAAATAATATAGAATGGTTGTATGGAAAATAAAAGAAAGGAAATAATTTTGAAAACTATAATAAAAGAGCATATAAAAACAGGAGCGCCGGTCGGTTCCGGAGTTTTGGTTGATAAATATAAATTAGATATTTCTCCGGCAACAGTCAGGAATGAGATGGCTGAATTAGAAGAAGAAGGTTTTATTATTCAGCCCTATACTTCGGCCGGACGGGTGCCGACGGAAAAAGCTTATCAAGCTTACGTAAGCGAAATGAAAGAAAAAAAATTAGCCGAAGCCGAGGTTAAATTATTAAAAAGTTTTTTAAAAGAATATAGCGAGGAGAATTTCCGTCAAACAGCGAAAGCAATCGCGAAAATTTCCGGCAATGCCGTTTTTTGGGCTTTTCATAAAAATAATTTATATTATACTGGAATTTCTAATCTTTTATCCGAGCCGGAATTTATGCATAATAATTTAATTTATGATATATCGGCGATTATAGATAAGATGGATGAAATAATCAATATTAATTTTAATAAGTTTGATTTTTCAATTAGAGTATTATTAGGATCGGAAAATCCTTTTAGTAAATATTGTTCAACTGTTTTGGTAAAATATAAATTAAGCAACAATATCGGCTTAATCGGAATATTGGGCCCAATGCGGATGGATTATGAAAAAAATTTGGCCTTGATTAAGTTTATTGAAAAAGAATTAAAATAAATATGACTGAAGAAAAAAAGGAGATTAAATTTTATCCCGAACCGGTAGCTGGAATTTTAATATATAACGACAAAGGCGAGATGCTTTTAACGAAAAACCCGAAGTGGGGAGATTTATGGAATTTGCCGGGCGGTCATATTGAATTGGGCGAAGCCATGGAAGATGCCGCCAAAAGGGAAGCAGAAGAAGAGACAGGATTAAAAGTAGATAATATAAAGTTTTTAGGATGTCAAAATGTTATTTATCCAAAAGAGTTTTATGAAAAAAAACATTTTATTGCTTTAGATTTCGCGGCTAAATTAGTTGGCGGCGAAATAAAAAAAAGCGATAAAAATACGGAATATATCTGGATTATGCCGGCAAAGGCTTTAGAAAAATTAAAGATTAATCCTTTTACGGCCGATACTATAAAAAGATTTTTGCAAAAAAACGAGAATTTTGAAGATAAGTATAAGCGGGCATTGGCCGATTATCAGAATTTATTAAAGCAAGCCGCCAAAGAAAAAGCTGAATTTGCGAAATACGCGAACGAAATGATTATTTTAAATATTTTGCCGGTTTATGATAATTTAAAAATAGCCTTAATCCACGCTAACGGCGAAAAAATGGCAGAAGGAATTAAGCATGTTGCGAATCAATTTAAAGAGATATTGAAAAATTTCGGGGTTGAAGAGATTATTGCTGAAAATAAAGAATTTGATCATAACCAAATGGAGGCGGTTGAAGAAAAAGAAACAGACGACAAAAAAAGCGATAGGAAGGTCGCTGAAGAAATATCGGCCGGATATAAATTGAACGGAAAAATAATAAAAGCGGCCAGAGTAGCAGTTTATAAATATAAAAAATAATTTAAGAAATTCAACCTAACTCTAAAATAGAAGTGGGTTGAAGAATAAAAATATATGGCATTAATAAAATGGACTCCTTTCTTAGATTCTTTTGACGATATGGATAAAATGTTTTCAGATTTTATGCCGGTCGTCAGGCAGGGATCCGGCGGTTTTGTCCCGGCGGTTGATATGTATGAAGATAGCGACAATGTAATTATTGAAACCCAATTAGCCGGAATAGATCCGGAAAAAGTCGATATTTCTATTGAGAACGACGTTTTAACGGTCAGGGGCGAAAGTGAAAAGAAAAGCGAAGTTGAAGACAAGAATTATTACAGGAAAGAAATAAGGCGAGGCAGTTTTTACAGGAGCGTTCCTTTGCCGACCCATGTTTTAGGCGATAAGGCGACCGCGGTTGCTGAAGGCGGAATTTTAAAAATTTCCGTTCCCAAAGCGCCGGAAGCGAAACCTAAAAAAATAACAATTCAGACCAAAAAATAATAAATATGCAGATTGAATACGAAGCGACATTTATAAATATTAATAAAGATGAAATTAGGGAGAAGTTAAGATCGGTAGGCGCTGAATTGATTCGGCCGGAATTTTTTCAGAAAAGAGTAACCTTTAATCTTCCGGCCGGGCACGAAATCAAGGGAGGGTGGATTAGAGTCTTGGATACTGGAGAGAAGCATATATTATCCTTGAAAATAGTTGACGGGTCAAAAATTAAAGATCAAAAAGAAATAAATATTAATGTTGGCAGTTTTACGGATATGGTTGAATTTTTAAAAAAAATCGGCTGCCAAAAAAAAGCATATCAGGAAACCAAAAGGGAATTATGGATTTTAGACGGAGTAGAAATAACTATTGACGAATGGCCGTTTTTAGAGCCATACGTAGAGGTTGAAGGTAAGTCAGAAAATGAGGTTAAAAAAGTTTCTGAAAAAATAGGGTTTAACTATAGAGATGCTTTATTCTGCTGTGTTTCCACTTTATATAGTAAAAAATATAATATTAGCGAAGAAATAATCAATAATCAGATTCCGAAAATAATTTTTGAAGGCGAGAATCCGTTAAGAGCTTTGGTGGACAGGCAACTTAAATAATTAATTAATAAATAAAATAAAGTTATGAGCAAAATATTGGGTATAGATTTAGGCACTACTAATAGTGCTATGGCTATAATTGAAGGAGGCCAGCCGAAAATTTTGGAAAACGCCGAAGGTGCGAGAACGACGCCTTCTATCGTTGCCATTTCCAAAAACGGTGAAAGATTAGTCGGCCTGACTGCTAAGCGCCAGGCCGTAATCAATCCGGAAAATACGATTTATTCTGTAAAAAGATTAATCGGCAGGCGTTTTAGCGACGAAGAAGTCCAGCGCGATATTAAGCTTGCGCCTTATAAAATAAACCAAGCCGGCGACGGCGTAAAAGTAAAAATGCAGGATAAGGAATATACGCCCCAAGAAATTTCAGCTTTTATCCTTTCCAAATTAAAAACTGATGCCGAAGCTAAATTAGGCGAAAAAATTACCGAAGCGATTATTACTGTACCAGCCTATTTTGACGATGCGCAAAGGCAGGCGACAAAAGACGCCGGCCAGATTGCCGGTTTAGACGTAAAAAGAATTATTAACGAACCGACCGCTGCCGCGCTGGCTTACGGTTTTGATAAAAAGAAAGGCGAGCAGATCGCGGTTTACGATTTAGGCGGCGGAACCTTTGACGTTTCTATTTTGGATATTTCCGCGGATACGGTTGAAGTTAAATCAACCAACGGCGATACCCATCTTGGCGGAGAAGATTTTGACCAAAAGATTATTAATTGGATAATTAATGAATTTAAGCGCGAGCAAGGAATTGATTTAGCTAAAGACAATTTAGCCTTGCAGAGGATAAAAGAATCAGCCGAAAAAGCGAAAATTGAATTATCAACAACTTTAGAAACAGAAATTAATCAGCCGTTTATCACTTCCGATGCCAATGGGCCAAAACATTTGGTTATGAAATTAACTCGGGCGAAATTGGAAGAACTGGTTATGAATTTAGTGGAAAAAACAATTGAACCTTGTAAAAAAGCGCTTAAAGATTCAGGATTCAATATCAGCGATATTAACGAAGTTATTATGGTCGGCGGAATGACGAGAATGCCTCTGGTCCAAGCGAAAGTTAAAGAATTTTTTAATAAAGAACCAAATTTAACCGTAAATCCCGACGAGGTCGTTGCCTTGGGCGCGGCTGTTCAAGCCGGAGTTTTACAGGGAGACGTTAAGGACGTTTTGCTTTTAGATGTTACGCCCCTAACTTTAGGCATTGAAACTTTAGGCGGAGTAGCGACTCCGTTGATTGAAAGAAATACTACTATTCCGACTTCCAAATCGCAAATATTTTCAACCGCGGCCGACAGTCAGACCAGCGTTGAAATTCATGTTCTTCAAGGAGAGAGGCCGATGGCGGCTGACAATAAAACTTTAGGCCGATTTATTTTAGACGGCATACCTCCAGCTCCGCGGGGAGTTCCGCAAGTTGAAGTTTCTTTTGATATTGACGCTAATGGCATTTTAAATGTTAAGGCAAAAGACAAAGCATCCGGTAAAGAACAGAAAATTACAATTACCGCTTCTTCCGGGCTTTCTAAAGAAGAAGTTGAAAAAATGAGAAAAGAAGCCGAGCTTCACGCCGAAGAAGATAAAAAGAAAAAAGAGCAGGTGGAAATAAAAAATCAGGCTGAAGCAATCGTCTTTACGGTTGAAAAATTAATAAAAGAAACTGGAGATAAAATAAAGCCGGAAGACTTAAAGGAATTGCAGGATAAGGCGGAGGATTTGAAAAAAATAAAAGACACTGATCAGATTGATTTAATAAAAAGCAAGATGGAAGAATTAAATCAAGTTGCCCAAAAGATCGGCGCGGCTATGTATCAGTCGGCTCAAGGCGCTGCCCAGCCGGGAGCCGAAGGACAAGCCGAAGACGCTCAGGCCGGTAAAGAAAAAAAAGAAGGCCCGATTGAAGGCGAATTTGAGGAAAAAAAATAAAAATGTTTTCCTAGGTTGCCTATTTGCCCCCTTGATAAAGGGGGTTAGGGGGATTAGGCAGCTTGTTGAGCACATTTTAAATATTTTTTGCAGGCAATTATAAAATTAATTTAAAAAAAGGGGGGAGAAATGAAAGGCGAAAATAATAACGGCGAAATTAAAGTCGCAGAACTTTTAGACGAGCAATTTAAAAATTCAGCGATAAAAAAAGCAATTATCACAACTTCAAATGGCGAAGTTTTTATTCTTCAGATTAATAGAATAAAGACTCCTTGGTCGATTGTGCCAATCTTTCGATCAATAAAAATTAAGCAATGCGCAGTTGGCAAGCCCTTAGAAATTGAGCTTTATAAAGATAAGGAGTTAAAAGGAAAATATATTTCTTCCGAAAAGGTTGATAATATATTTTTATTGCCTAAGCATTAAACACGGGCGAAAAAATTCGCCCTTATTTTACGATTTTAAATTTATATAAGATTAATAGCAAGGTAAGACTGTTAATTAAATTATGTCAAAAGATTATTATAAAATTTTAGGAGTAGATAAAAACGCTTCCCAGGAAGATGTAAAAAAAGCTTTCCGGAAATTGGCGCATGAATATCATCCAGACAAAAAGGGCGGCAATGAAGCTAAATTTAAAGAGATTAACGAAGCCTATCAAGTTTTAGGAGATGCCAATAAGCGGACTAAATATGATCAGTTTGGCTCGGCTTTTGAGCATGGCCAGGCCGGCGGCGGATTTTCCGGCTTTGAAGGCTTCCGCGATTTTAGCGGTTTTGCTAGCGGTTTTGATATTAATATGAATGATTTGGGCGATATGTTTGGCGGGCTGAGCGATGTTTTTGGCTTTGGGGGCAATAGGCGGCAAAATAGGTCGAGAAAAGGAAGCGATATTCAGATTTTATTAACTATAAATTTTAAGGAAGCCGTTTTTGGGGCGGAAAAAGAAATTAATCTGCAAAAGACAATTCAATGCGATAAATGCCGTGGCCAGGGGCATGGACCAGAAACAACGGCAGAAACCTGCAAAGCTTGCGGTGGCAAAGGAAGCACAATAAAGATACAAAGGACGATTTTGGGGCAAATGCAAGTGCGGATGGCCTGCTCCGATTGCGAAGGCGAAGGAAAAATTTATAAAGAGAAATGCTCAAAATGCGGCGGCGCCGGCCTGGCAAGAGAACAGGCAGAATTAAAAATAAAAATACCAGCAGGTATTGACGACGGCGAAAGCATCCGTTTAACCGGACAGGGCGAAGCCGGCCAGAAAGGCGGCCGAGCCGGTGATTTATATTTAAAAATTAAGATTTTAGAAGACAAGAGATTTAAGCGAGAAAATATTAATATTTTATCCGAAATTAATATTAGCTTTACACAGGCGTCTTTAGGTGATAAAATAGAAGTAGAAACAATTGACGGGCTGGTAAAACTAAAAATACCGGAAGGCACGCAGTCAGGCGCTATTTTTAAATTAAAGGGCAAGGGCGTGCCTCGCCTGCAAGGATACGGCCGCGGCGATCATTTAGTTAAAATTATAATTAAAACTCCAACTAATTTAACTAGAAAGCAAAAAGAGCTTTTAAAAGAGATTAATTTATAAAATATTATGCTAAAGAAAATATCAAAAGAACAATTATTTTTCGATTATGATAAAAAGCCGTTAACAAAAGAAGAAGAAGAATTAATAAGAGAACTTAAGGAAATAATTCAAGATTTTAAAGAAGAAGCGATTAGAAAAAATAAAACAAAAGAAATTGATGGGATAGGAAAAGATCAACCAGTTTCCGGACTGTTTATTCAGCTAGTTATCAAAGAATATTGTAAAAGAAAAAATATTGAATCGCTTTCAGCCGAAAAAAGAGACGACTTATTTAGCTGTATTACCGATATTCTTGATAGATCCGGTTATAAATTGCATAGTTCTATTCAAAGTCTCTTAGTTGATCGGCCCACTCCTTGGGATCAGTTGCATGAAGAAAAAATAAAAAGAAAACTTGAAAAAGAAGTTAATAGACGTATTACAGAGAATGCAAGAAAAGAAGAGAAAGAAAGGGAAAAAGAGGAAATAGAAAGAAAAAGAGAAAAAGGATTAGGCGCTTTTATTCATCCTCGGCCGGACGAGTTAAAAGATTTTAAGAAAAGGCCATAAAAAATAATTTTCATCTTTTTTTATATCTTGACAATTTTAGCTGGATTAGTAAAATAATAATGGACGGTATTATAAGGCAGGATTATGGGGCTGTCGCCTGATGACATTCAAAAATGAAAATTATAAGAGGAAGTTTAAGAAGGTTATTAAGTGACAGTCTCATTCCATTTATAAAGCCATACCATCAAGGCCGATCGTCCTTGTTTATTGTGTTTTTTGGGAGTAAATAAGGAAGGCCCAATAAAACTAATGGAAAATAATCAGCCGTTAAAAAATAATAAAAAAGCCTGGTGGCAGCCGGCGCTTGTAATTTTTTTAAAATTTTTTAGCTGGATAGCCGCTCCGGTTATATTAGCTACTTTTATTGGCAAATGGCTTGATAAAAAATATAATGCCGAGCCTTGGCTTTTTTTAGTAAGCGTGGGGGTGGCGTTTATAATTTCTATAATCGGTATTATTATTAATGCTTTAAGGGAATTTAAAAAAATTGATAAAAAATAAAATTATTAACATGACCGGACAAGCGGAACAATTTAATATTAATGAGGGGCGAAATCAAGAAATAGTCCATGAAAATACTTTGTTTGCCGAGCCGATTTTTTATATTGGCAGCTTCCCAATAACTAACTCTCTTATGACTTCTTGGGTCGTAGTTATTATAATTTTCACAGCTAGCATTTTTATAAAAAAGAAAATCGCTCTTGTGCCGAAGGGGATGCAGAACGCTTTTGAGATGGTAGTTGAAACTTTTTTAAATACTTTTGATTCCATAACCGGCTCGCGGGAAAAATCCCTTAAATTTTTTCCGATAGTTTTCGCTTTTTTTATTTTTATCCTGCTTTCCAACTGGCTGGGGATTCTGCCCGGCGTCGGTTCAATCGGACAGGTTGTTTCCGAGCATGGGGAAAAAATTTTCGTGCCATATATCAGGGGAGGAACGGCGGATTTAAATACGACTTTGGCGCTAGCCACTATCGGGGTCGTTGCCAGCCATATTTTAGGAGTAATTTCAGTAGGAATTTGGAATCATTTGAATAAATTTGTAAATTTAAAAACAATAGCTGAAATGCCAAGACATATTCTTAAAGATCCGGCTGTATTAATGGTAAATCCGATTAAAGTTTTTGTCGGACTTTTGGAAACAATCGGCGAATTAGCAAAAGTAGCCAGCCTGTCTTTCCGTCTTTTCGGTAATATTTTTGCCGGCGAAGTGTTGCTCGCTTCCATGTCGGCGATTTTAGCCTTCGGTTTGCCTATTCCGTTTTTATTTTTAGAAGTAATGGTCGGCCTAATTCAGGCGCTTATTTTCGCGATGTTAATTTTAACATATTTTACAATTTTAACGTCAGCCGAAGAACATTAATTAATTTTATGTCATCGCGAGCGACCGAAGGGAGCGTGGCGATCTAGTGAAATTATAATCACGAAATTGCCGCGTCGCTACGCTCTTCGCAATGACAAGTATATTTATGGAAAATATCATGCTAGCGAAAGCATTAGCTATCGGTATCGGCGCTATCGGCCCTGGCCTGGGCGTCGGTTTTATCGGCGCTAAGGCAGTAGAGGCGATCGGCCGCAATCCGGAAGCGTCAGGGAAGGTATTAGTAACCATGCTTATTGCCGCCGCTTTTGCGGAAGCTATTGCGATTTACGCTTTAGTTATCGCCTTTAGTATTAAGTAATAGTTTTACTTTGGGGAGGTTAAGCTAATCTCTCCCTGCAAGATTATTAATAAATTTTTTAAATTTTATAATTTTTAAATAATTTTTTAATGTTTTAATATTAAAGAATTAAAAATTTTGATATTATTTAAAATTACAAAATTAAAATTATAAATGCATGGAAGCAATAATTGAAACATTTCATATTGATTTAAAATTATTAATAGCGCAAGCGATAAATTTTGCAATCGTTTTTTTTGTTTTATATTTTTTCGCGCTTAAGCCGCTCTTTAAGATAATGGCTGAAAGAACGGGAAAAATTGAAAAAAGTTTAGAAGATGCGCAAAAAATAGAGAAAAGAATAATTGAAATAGAAAATGATTATGATGCGGCTTTGTCTAAAGCTAAAAAAGAAGCCGCTTTAATAATGGAAAAGGCCGGTTCATTGGGCGAAAAGAAAAAAACAGAAATGGTCGCTAAGGCCAAAGAAGAAATCGGCCAGATTATCAATCAGGAAAAAGCAAAGATGCAGTCTGAAAAGTCAAAAGTTTTAAAAGAGATAAGGAAAGAAATGGCGGATTTAATAGTAGCTTCTCTGGAAAAAATTCTTGAAGAAAAAGTTGATCTTAAAAAAGATAAAGAAATAATTAATAAAATATTAAATAAGCGCTAAGCTATGAAAATCAGCCCTAAAAAATACGCTCAAGCTCTGTTAGAAGCAATTGGCGAAAAGAAGGTTAGCGAGATTAAGGAAGTAATAAAAAAATTTGTTGAAATAATGCAAGCTAATAACAATCTTTCCCAGATTAATAAAGTTATCGAGCAATTTAATAAATTATGGAATAAAAAACAGGGAATAATTGAAGCTGAAATTATCAGCGCCAAGGAATTAGATAAAGAAATTGTTAAATTATTAAATAGCTATATTATAAAATTAACAGGCGCAAAAGAGGCGATTTTAAATAAAAAAGTTGATAAGAATATTTTGGGAGGAGTTATAATTAAATATAAGGATATAATAATAGATGGAAGTTTAAGGAATAAGTTAGATGAATTAAAAATTAAAATGATAAAATAAATAAAAAATATGAGTTTAACTAAAGATTTTATTATTGATGAATTAAAAAATCAAATTGCCGGCCTTGAAGCTAAGACTAAAAAACAAACAGTTGGCAAAGTATTGGAGGTAGGAGACGGCATAGCTAAAATTTCCGGCTTATCCGATCTAATGATGTCGGAAATGATTGAATTTAAGGCGGCTAGCGGCGAAGTTATATATGGCGTTGCTTTAAATCTTGAAGAAGATCGGATCGGAGCCATTATTTTGGGAGATTATTCAGCTATTAAAGAGGGCGATGAAGCTTGCGCTACCAGAAAAATTTTACAAGTTCCGGTTGGGGAGGCGGTTATCGGTCGCGTTATAAATCCTCTCGGCAAAGCATTGGACGGCAAAGGCAGCATTGAAACTGATACTTTTTATCCAATTGAAAAAATCGCTCCGGGCGTAATTGCCCGCCAATCCGTAAATACTCCGGTCCAAACTGGGATTAAAGCCATAGATTCAATGATTCCTATCGGCCGCGGGCAAAGAGAGCTTATTATCGGCGATAGACAAATTGGGAAAACGGCCATTGCAATAGATACGATAATTAATCAAAAAGGGCAGAATATGAAGTGTATTTATGTAGCTATCGGCCAGAAAGAATCAAAAATCGCGAGCATTGTAGCTAAACTAGAACAAGCCGGAGCTATAGATTATACTACTATTGTTTTGGCAGGCGCTTCTGATTCAGCGTCGCTTTTATATATTGCTCCTTATGCCGGTTCTGCTATGGCTGAATATTTTTTAGATAAGGGCGAAGATGTTTTAATAATTTACGACGATTTATCAAAACACGCGTCCGCTTATCGTGAAATTTCCTTGTTGCTCCGCCGCCCTCCGGGGCGGGAGGCCTATCCGGGAGATGTTTTTTATCTTCATTCCCGCCTTTTAGAAAGAGCTTGTAAGTTAAGCGGAAAATACGGCGGCGGCTCAATTACAGCTTTGCCGATTATTGAAACCCAGTCTGGAGATGTATCTGCTTATATCCCTACTAATGTCATATCAATTACCGATGGCCAGATTTATTTAGAGCCGGATTTATTTTATCAAGGCCAAAGACCGGCTGTAAACGCCGGACTTTCTGTTTCTCGCGTCGGTTCAGCCGCCCAGACAAAAGCCATGAAAAAAGTCGCGGGCAAATTAAGATTGCAGGCCGCTCAATATCGGGAATTGGCCGCTTTTGCCCAGTTCGGATCCGATTTGGACGCGGACACAAAAGCTAAATTAAGAAGAGGAAAGAGATTATATGAAATTTTTAAACAAGAGCAATATCTTCCGGTTGCCGTGGAAAAGCAGGTATTAATATATTATGCTTTGGCTAACGGTTTATTGGATAATATTCCGGTTGATAAAATTATTGAATTTGAAAAAGGAGTTTTTGAATACGCTGATAATATGGGAAGTGAAATTTTAAAAGAAATTGTTGATAAAAAAGATTTGGATGAAAAACTTGAAGCCAAGGTGAAGAAATTAATCGGAGATTATATAGATACATTAGATTATATAAAAAAATAATTTTTTTTGAATTGTTTATTATATGCCCAGCACTAAGGATATACAACGAAGAATTAAATCGGTTAACAGCACGAAAAAGATAACTCGCGCCATGGAGATGGTATCGGCGGCAAAGATGCGGAAAGCGGTTGAAGCGGTTTTAAAAACAAGAACTTATGCCAACTTAAGCTGGGAGACGGTTTTAAATTTGTCGAAAGCGGTTAACGGCAATGAAGAATTACATCCGCTTTTAAGGAAGCGGGAAAAAATAAAAAAAATTGGAATAGTTTTAATAACCTCTAATAGAGGTCTTTGCGGAGGATTCAATTCCGCAATAATCAATAAAATTCACCAGTCAATTAAAAAATACCATTATAAAGGCGAGAAAGTAATTATTGAAGCGGAATTTGTCTTGGTTGGAAAAAAAGGAGCGGCTATTTATCATCGCCATGGCCATAATATCGTGGCGGAATTTACAAAGCTGGATTTAGCCAGCGAAGTTAAGGAAATAGTGCCGGTGGCAAAAATTATAATCAGCGATTATCTTTCAGGAAAATACGATAAGATTATGGTTGCCTATACCGATTTTGTTAATCCGGCTAAGCAGATTCCGCGCATAAAGCAGATTTTGCCCATTGATATTAATTCCGAAGAAGAGTATTTAGGAATTGTCGGAGAAGATACAAGATTAAAAACAACAAAAGAATTTATAAAAGATAAAAAGGAAGAGCATTTAAAAGTCAACGAAGGTTTTCAGGAATATATTTTTGAGCCCAGTCCGAGAGAAGTTCTTGATGATATGATTCCGAGATTGATAGAAATTCAATTATATCAGGCATTATTGGAATCAAACGCTTCCGAGCATAGCGCCCGGATGGCGGCTATGCGCCAGGCAACCGAAGCGGCCAATGATATGGTTAATGAATTAACGCTTTTTTATAATAAAGCCAGACAAGCCAGTATTACCGCCGAAATAGCTGAAATTTCAGCTGGCGCAAATGCATTGGCGGAATAAAGCGAGTTGCAATCGTAAAAATAAAAAATCCCTCTTCTGCGAAGCAGAAGAGGGCGAGTGGTTAGAAATTCAAAACTTTAGCTAGCGCGCTGGCGCTAGCTCCGGCAGTAATTGAAATTACGACTATACTGCCAAGAATGACAAACAGCCCTTTTACCATTCTTTCCCCCCTTTTTTTTAGAATTAAAAACCTTTTTTAAAATAATACATAATTAATAATTTGTCAAGGCTTTTTAAAAAAGCTTTGGGCTTATAAAAATATATATGCAAGAAAGTAAAACAAAATCAGGCATAGTTAAGCAAATAATCGGCGTTGTTGTAGACGTTGAGTTTCAAGGCGCTCTACCGGAAATTTATAATGCCTTGGAAATTGATAATAATGGCAAATTATTAACTTTGGAAGTAGAACAACATATCGGCTCAAATATCGTCAGGACAATCGCTATGGGTTCAACTGATGGGCTAAAAAGAGGAGATAAGGCTATAGATACCGGCGCGGCAATCAGCGTTCCGGTTGGCAAGGAAACATTAGGTCGCATTTTTGACGTTTTAGGCAATCCAGTTGACGGTTTGCCGGCGCCAAAAACTAAAACAAAATATCCAATCCACAGGCCGGCTCCGGAATTCACCGACCAATCGACTAAAACTGAAATTTTAGAAACAGGAATTAAAGTTATTGATTTAATCTGCCCGATTGTTAAAGGTGGAAAAGTAGGCATGTTCGGCGGCGCCGGAGTAGGCAAGACCGTTATTATTATGGAACTTATCCATAATATCGCCTATGCCCATGGCGGCTATTCTGTTTTTGCCGGTGTCGGCGAAAGAACCCGCGAAGGCAACGATTTATACCACGAAATGAAAGAGGGCGGCGTTTTAGATAAGCTGTCTATGGTTTTTGGCCAAATGAATGAACCGCCGGGAGCGCGAGCTCGCGTGGCTTTATCCGGCCTTTCCATCGCCGAATATTTCCGCGATGAAATGAATCAGGACGTTTTATTGTTTATTGATAATATTTTTAGATTTACCCAGGCCGGTTCCGAAGTTTCAGCTTTACTCGGGCGCATGCCTTCGGCCGTAGGTTATCAGCCAACTTTAGCGACCGAAATGGGGGAATTACAGGAAAGAATCACTTCAACTAACAAGGGCTCAATTACCTCTATTCAAGCCGTTTATGTTCCGGCTGACGATTTAACCGATCCTGCGCCAGCGACGACTTTCGGCCACCTTGATTCAACCGTTGTGCTTTCTCGAAGCCTATCCGAACTCGGTCTTTATCCAGCCGTTGATCCGCTTGATTCATCCTCAATTATTATGGATCCGAAAGTTGTTGGCCAAGATCATTACGAAGTTGCCCGCCGGGTGCAGAAAGTTTTACAAAGATATAAAGATTTGCAAGATATAATTGCTATTCTCGGTATGGAAGAATTGTCTGACGAGGATAAACTAACCGTTTCTCGCGCTCGCAAAATCCAGAGATTTTTGTCCCAGCCGTGCTTTGTGGCTGAAACTTTTACTGGTCATCCGGGGAAATACGTTAAGCTGGCTGATACGATTAAAGGTTTTAAGGAAATCCTTGACGGTCAACATGATGCTAAGCCAGAAGGCGATTTCTATATGAAAGGCGGGATAGAAGAAGTAGGGAAGTAAAAATTAAAAATTATTTATGTCTATAATTAAATTTGAAATAGTCACGCCCGAACGAGTAGTTTTAAAAGAAGAAATTGCGCAAATTACCGTGCCGACACGGCAAGGAGAGATTACGGTTTTACCCGGGCATATACCGCTCGTCGCAAGCTTAACGCCGGGCATTCTTGAAATTAAAAAAGCGGACGGAAAATTAGAAATTATTTCCGTTTCCGGAGGATTTATTGAAGTCCAGAAAGGAAAAATTGTAATTTTGGCCGATACGGCCGAGAGAGCGGAAGAAATTGATATTTCCAGATCAGAGGAGGCGCGCAAGAGAGCGGAAGAAATTAAAAAGCAGGCTAAAAGCAGAGAAGAAATTAACTTTGCCGATCTGGCGGCTAAAATTGAAAAAGAATTAGCGCGGACTAAAGCGGTTAAGAAATGGAAAAAATTAAAAAATATTAATTAAAAAATATTATGCAAAATAATATAGATAAGGAGGAAGACATTATGCGCGTTGAAGAAAAGCCTGACGTTGAAGCGTTATGGAGAGAATCGCAGAAAAATTTTATTCTTAATCTTTTGCGTCAGGGCCAAAATATGCAGGAGATTATGGAATCTCTCCCGGGTTTTAAAGAGGCCTTTACTTCCGAACTGGACGAGATAGATTGTTCAGATGAAAGAGTGCCGGCGCAAAGTGGCAAAAAAATAGGCCTTGCCGGCCAGCTTATTTTGGCCGGTGAAGATGAAATTAATTCTTTCATAGAACGCCATAAGGGAAGAATTAAAAAAGTAAACAGTCATGATAACTGCGGCGCGGCTGGCCTGAAATACGCCGAGATGGTCCAAAAAGGCGAGGCATTGCCGGAAGGAGTAACCGACGGTGATTCATTGGGTGTTTGCCATTCAAAAAGTTTTGCTGAAAAGTTAGGCGCTGAATACAATAATATTGATAAAGATGAAATGACCGGAGATATCCATAACGCTCGGGCGATTTGCTTTGACGGTACGGGCAGATTCAATCCTTCATTAGTTAAGGAAATGCCGGTTTGCTTTGTCTGCAGTGCTCCCGGGTTCGGCTTAAGCGATAATTATTGCAAAACCGAACTGGCGACCCTTATTGGTAAGGTAGCTTTCGGATCCCATGGATTCGGAGACAGGTTTACCGGAGAAAATCCTTTGTATATTTTCGTTTCCGCGAAAGATAAAAAGGATTTAAAAAGATTAATGGAAGTAGCCGAAGAGGGAATAAAAGAATTCGGCGAGCGAGTAAAAGTAGAAGGATTTGTCGCCGAAATAGAATAAGAAATAAAATTATAAAAAGTCCGCAAAACGGACTTATTTATTTATTTTTTTGCTATTAACACGGTTTTGAATTGCGGCTCGGAGACTGTAATGACAAATATATTTTTTCCACGAATTAGGCCCTGCGGATTCGGTTTTCTTTATAAAAACTTTATCCGCAGGGCCTATAAATAATTTTCCATTTTTCCTCCCTTTATTCATTTGAGTTTTCAAGGAGACTAATATTAAGTCTAATATTAAGATTAATATAATAGTTTATTATCTCCTCTTTTTCCTCGTCAGAAATTTTTGCCAGGATACTCTGATTAAGCTCTTTCGCGAGCTCTTCTCTTGTTATCGCAGGCATTTCGCACCCCCCTTTTTTGAAGTTAATAATGGAAAATAATATTAATATTATTATTAATATTATTTAATTTAATTTGTTAGAGATCTGTGTATAATTGTAAATTCATTATACATTATTTTAGTTATTCTGTAAAGTGGAAAAATTAAAATTTTATCTAAAATTAGCTTTTATTTATTATTTTTTATTTTTTTTGCCGACTCATTTAGAATATTGTGGATAAGCAAAAAAGGCGTGCTTGTGGAAAAGTTGATAATTTTAAAATATTCCTATCTTGACAGTAGCAATTTATATGTTTAAAATAGCATAGTAGATTAGCGCTTAGGTTGCTTGAGCGCTATCTAAAATTAATAAAAATTTAAATAAGATTTAAGCTTATGAAATTAAAACCATTATATGATCATGTAATCGTTAAGCCGATTACCCAAGATGAAATTACTAAGGCCGGAATTGTTCTTCCCGACACTATGGATAAGGAAAGGCCGGAAAAAGGAGAAATAATAGCTATCGGTCCGGGAAGAATTTTAGATAACGGCCAGAAGGCCGAGATGAACGTTAAAATCGGCGACAAGGTTATGTTCAAAAAATATTCTCCTGATGAGATAAAAATTGACGGAGAAGAATATTTGGTAATTAAAGAAAGCGATATAATCGCGATTTTAGAATAATAATCAAAATTTTCAATTATCAATTTGACAATTTTCAAATTATAAAATTAATTATAAATTGAGAATTGCAAATTGAAAATTAATTTTTATGGCAAAACAAATTATTTACGATGAAAAGGCGCGAGCCGCCTTAAAACAGGGAGTTGATAAATTGGCTAATGCCGTTAAAGTAACCTTAGGGCCTAAGGGAAGAAATGTGGTTATAGAAAAAAATTACGGCTCTCCGGTTATTACCAAGGACGGCGTTACGGTCGCCAAAGAAATCGAATTGGAAGATAAATTTGAAAATATCGGCGCGGAAATTATTAAGGAAGTTGCTTCTAAAACAAATGAAATCGCCGGCGACGGCACGACTACGGCTACTATTTTAGCCCAAGCCATGGCAAGCGAGGGCTTAAAATTAGTTTCTTCCGGGATTAATCCGATTGAAATTAAAACCGGCATGGAAAAGAAGCTGGCTGATATTGTTGAAAAATTAAAAAAGATGAGCAAAAAGGTTTCTACTAAAGAGGAAATCGCGCAAGTCGCCTCTATTAGCGCCAATAATGAAGAAATTGGAAAGATTATCGCCGAGGCCATGGAGTCGGTCGGCAAAGACGGGGTAATTACTGTTGAAGAGGGCCAGTCTTTTGGAGTAGAAAAGGAAATTGTCGAGGGCATGCAGTTTGATAAGGGCTATATTTCCCCATATATGATTACCAGCGCCGAAACAATGAAAGCTGAATTTGAAGATCCTTATATCTTAATAACTGACAAAAAAATTTCTTCCATTCAGGATGTTCTGCCACTCTTAGAAAAATTGGCGCAAGCTGGAAAGAGGGATTTAGTGATTATCGCCGAAGATATAGACGGCGATGCTTTAACGACTTTTGTTCTAAATAAACTGCGGGGAACTTTTAATGTTTTAGGGATAAAAGCCCCCGGTTTTGGCGACAGAAGAAAGGCCTTGCTTGAAGATATAGCTATTGTCACTGGCGGTCGCTTGATTTCAGAAGATATTGGATTAAAATTGGAAAATACCGCTATTACTGATTTGGGGCGGGCGCGCAGAGTAATCGCCACTAAAGAAAGCACGACTATTATAGAAGGCAAGGGAGAGGAGAAAAAAATAAAAGAGAGAGTTGAACAGATAAGAAAAGAAATGGAATTAACGGATTCTGATTTTGATAAGGAAAAACTGCAAGAAAGACTGGCTAAACTGGCTGGCGGCGTAGCTGTAATAAAAGTCGGGGCCGCCACGGAAACAGAAATGAAAGAAAAAAAAGATAGGATAGAAGACGCGTTAAACGCTACTCGAGCGGCCGTTGAAGAAGGAGTCGTGCCCGGGGGCGGCTTGGCCTTAGCTTTGGCCAGCAACGCCTTTGAAGAATTGACTGATAAAAAAAGCGATTCAGCCGGCGCCCAAATTATTGACAGCGCTATTTTGGAGCCGATTAAGCAAATCGCTTATAATGCCGGCAAAGACGGATCATTAGTTTTATATAATATAATCAGCGAGCATAAAAAAGGCAACTTAAATATCGGCTATAACGCGGCTAATAATAAATTTGAAAATATGATTGAAGCCGGCGTTGTTGACCCTACAAAAGTTGTCCGTTCCGCCCTAGAGAACGCTACCAGCGCGGCGGCGATGTTTTTAACTACTGAAGCCGTAATTGCCGAAAAGCAAGAAAAGAAAAACGATCATATGCATAATATGCCGCCGGCCGGAATGGACATGATGTAATCGCGGCAGCGTTATAAAAAATTAAAATATATCGAAGCCCGCTTCTTACCGGAGCGGGCTTCTTGTTTTAACTATAGAACCAACTCGCTTTTTAAAAGGCAGGTTTTTATATTTGATTTTTATTGAATTTATGTTAAAATAAAAGCGTAGTAAGAATTTTATTATTTTATATGGTCAATCCCAATTTAATTAAAAGAGAAGAGAATGTTTTGACAGTAACTAATAATACAAAAAAGCTGTTCCGGGAGATTTATTATGAAAAGCATCAGGAAGAAAAAAGAGAGGACGACGATACGCCTAAAATAAAAGTGTCTTCCCTGATTTCCAAGATGGCTTTTTATTATGAAAAAATCCGTAATGCAGTTGATTATAAAGAAGAGCATTTATTGCGCAAGAACGCCATTTTAAGGATTTTAAAAAGGCAGATTATTATCGAAGGGGCCTTGCATGAAATTAAGACTGAAATTGTTGCCAAGAGTCTGCTCGTTGAATTAATTCGCGCCGCTTATTTGCCGAATAATAAATTGCCGGAAAACAAGATAGGAGAGGTTGCCGGCGTGATTTCCAAATACGTTAAATTAAGGAAATATATTTTGGAAAATTTAAATTCCCGCCCGCGGGGCAATTCTCAAAACAGAAAAGAATCTTTGAACGAATATTTAAAAGAAAAAAATGAATTAATGAATTGGATAATCGCCATGGCCGCCTGTGAGATAGAAGAAAAATTGGGCAGAAATAAGATTGATCAGGAGATAATCAGCCATATGTATGAGATTTTATTGAAAAATATAGAATTACCGGCCAATTCTCCTTACGCGAAAGATAAGGAAATACAGATTTATGTTGAAATTTATAGGAATTTATTAAAGTTTGACGAAGACATGGTCGGTTTTATACTAATTAAATATTTTAATGCCGGCTGGAGCGAGGCTAACGAAGAGGATATAGCAAAAATAAGCCGAAGCATCAGCGCTCTTAAAGAAGCAGTCGCTTTCCAGATCAATCATCCCTTGGCGCCGCAGCTAAAAAGAATTATCAGCCGCTATACTGTTTTTTTCTCGATTTTAGTCGATGTCATAAAAGAGAATCCGGTGGGCGTGTATGAAAATTTTAAAAACGATCCCAAGGCTTTTGCCCGCGAGATAAAAGATATCTGTAAAAAAAGATATAAAGTAGCCAAGTCAAAATTATGGCGCGCCGGCGCAAGAAGCATTATTTACATATTTTGCACAAAATCAATTTTTGTTTTTCTTTTGGAAATTCCCGTAATCACATTTTTCGGCGATCCGGTTAATTTTTTCTCTCTGGCAATCAACATATCGTTTCCCGCCTTTTTGCTTTTTTTAATTATTCTTTTTACAAAATTGCCGTCCGATGATAATTCCGCAAGAATAGTTGGGGGCATTGAAGAAATTGTCTTTAAGGAAAAAGAAAGGAAAGAGCCGTTTAAATTGCGCCCGGCTATTGTGCGCAATCCGCTTATGAATACTATTTTTAGCGTTATTTACGGAGTAGTTTTCCTTTTATCCGTATCTTTTGTTATTTGGATTTTAAATAGCATAAGCTTTAACTGGGTAAGCATAATCATATTCTTATTCTTTTTGGCTTTTGTAAGCTATTTTGCCATCAGAATAAAAAAAGCGACCAGGGAATTAATAGTGATAGAGGCCAAGGAGAATATTTTAGGCCTTTTAAGCGATTTTTTTTATACGCCCGTAATCGCGGTCGGCAAATGGCTTTCTGAAAAATTTTCGCGCATTAATGTTTTTGTTTTTATTTTAGATTTTATCATTGAAGCTCCGTTTAAAATTTTTGTGGAAATAGCGGAAGAATGGACAAGATATGTAAGGGAAAGAAAAGATCAGATAAGCTAAATTCGCTAGCTTTATAAAATATGCCAACTTTATATATAGTCGCGACGCCAATCGGCAATTTAGAAGATATCAGCTTGCGGGCGCTTCGCATTTTAGGCGAAGTTGATTTTATTTTATGCGAAGATACGCGGGTAACAAAAAAATTATTAGAGCATTACAAAATTAAAACTCCGACTATTTCTTTCCATGAACATTCGGATGAGAAGAAAATTGGGGAAATTTTGGAATTGCTGGCCGGAGGAAAAAATTTGGCTTTAGTGACTGATGCCGGCACCCCGGGCGTATCTGATCCGGGAGGTAAACTTATTGAAAAAGTTATAGAGAAAATGAGCGACGAAGTAAAAGTAGAGTCGATTCCCGGCCCATCGGCAGTAACAGCCGCTCTTTCCATTTCCGGCATTCCGACTGACAAATTTATTTTTATGGGCTTTCCTCCTCATAAAAAAGGCAGGCAGACTTTTATTTATAAGATTTTAGAAAATGAGCTTCCAGTCGTAGTCTACGAATCAAAGCATCGGATATTAAAATTTTTAGAGGAGCTTAAAAAAGCAGCGGCAGATTGGAATAAGGAGGTTGAAAAAAAGTTAAATGAATTAAGCCCAAGAAAACAACATAAAAAAACAGATGCCAAAAAATTAAAAAAAGTTGACTTAACTTCTATTGTTGTTTGCCGAGAACTTTCTAAGATGCACGAAACGGTTTACAGGGGTAGTTTAGAAAGCATAATGGAAAAAATAAAAAACGATACGAACGCCCAAAAAGGGGAGTTTGTCATCATAATCGGGAAATAATTAAAGGCAAATAAGTTTGAATTAGAAATATTTGTTAATTTTAAAAGCCCAAGTTTATATTTAAAAAGAATTATCTGCATTAATAACCGCAAAAAAACAATTTATTAATTTCGTGTATTTTATGAAGAAATTTTATACTACAACTCCGATTTATTACGTCAATGCCGAACCGCATATCGGCCATACTTATACGACCGTAGCGGCGGATGTTTTGGCGCGATTTCATAGGATGATCGGGGATAAGACTTTTTTTCTGACCGGAACCGATGAGCACGGCGCGAAGATAGCCGAGAAGGCCGAAGAAGCGGGAGCAAGTCCGATTGAATTTACTAATGGAGTTGCGGCTAAATTCCAGTTTATCTGGAGAGAACTTAATATTTCCAATGATAGATTTATAAGAACTACGGAAGATGACCACAAAAAAGCCGTGCAAAAGGCTTTACAGTTTATGTATAATAAAGGCGATGTTTATTTGGGAAAATATGAGGGGCTTTATTGTCAGGGATGCGAGCAGTTTAAGAATGAAAAAGATTTAGTTAATGGTTTATGTCCGGATCATAAGACAAAGCCGGTCCAGATGGTTGAGGAAAGTTATATGTTTAAGATGTCGAAATATGCCGATGAGATATTGAAAAAAATTGAAAACGACGAAATTGAGATTAGGCCCGTTGAAAAGAAAAATGAAATAATAAGTTTTTATAAAAATGAAGGATTGAAAGACGTATCGTTTTCAAGGAAGAATGTTAAGTGGGGAATACCGATTCCATGGGACGAATCGCACACCGTTTACGTTTGGGCGGACGCGTTTTTAAATTATTTAACCGGATTGAATTGGGATGGAAGCGCGGGCAGTTCTCCTGAGATGTGGCCGGTTGATATACAGCTCATGAGCAAGGACATATTGCGTATTCATGCTACTATCTGGCCGGCCATGCTTTTATCATTGGGGTTGCCGTTGTTAAAAAAAATATTCGTTCATGGTTTTTTTCTGGTTGATGGCCAGAAGATGAGTAAGTCAATCGGGAATGTAATTTCTCCGGAAGATTTGATAACGAGATACGGCGTGGACGCGGCGCGTTATTTACTTATGAGCGCAACCAGCTTTGGCCATGACGGCGATATTGGCTGGAAATTTTTTGATGAAAAATATAATGCTGATCTGGCGAATGGATTAGGGAATTTAGTAGCGAGATCAGTAACGCTTTATGAAAAAATGCAAGAGGCAGGAATTAAAATGCAAAATAACAATGCAGAATTAGAAAATTGGGAGGGGCACGCCTTTAGTCACGACGTAAATGATATGTGGAATTTATATCAAAAAGCATTGAAAGATTTAAAAATAGATCTAGCTTTAAATTTAGCGCGAGAGCAGGTTATCGGATTTTTAGATAGTTATATTACGACAACAAAGCCGTGGGCATTAATAAAAAATAAAGATGAGCGCGCTGGAGTTGTAATGTATAATATTTTAGAAAGATTGCGACATTGCGCTTTTATGCTTTGGCCGTTCATGCCGGAAACCGCTGAAAAAATTTGGGAAAGTTTAGGGCTAAATCCGGCTGAAGAAATGAAAAAAGATTTTAAGGAAGCGATAAAATGGGGAGGATTGCCGGAAGAAATAACGGTTAAGAAAGGGGAGTCTTTATTTCCAAGATTGTCGTAATATCCCCGCATCCAATAAGTTATATAACCTTAATTGCCGGAAGGTGCCGGCATGATGGCGATAATATATGGTATCACTTATTGACATTATTTTAATAATTTTTCTCGCCGGATTTATTTTTTACGGCTTCTTTTTCGGCTTGATTCGGACTGTCGGTTCTCTGGCCGGAGTTATCGTCGGGCTTTGGGGGGCGAGCCATTATTACTTGCCTTTTTATGAGTGGTCTGAAAATATTTTTTTAGGCCATCCTATTATCGGGAAAATAATCTCCTTTTTAATTTTATTCGGCGCTATAAAAACAGCGGTTTCTTTTCTTTTTTCGATATTAGATAAAACTTTCAATCTTCTCTCAATTATTCCATTTCTAAAATTGTTTAATCGCATCGGCGGCGCGATATTGGGTTTTTTAGAAGGGAGTTTGCTCCTTGGAGTTATATTGTTGGTCGCTACCCGTTATAATATTTTTTCCGGGTTAATAAACAATCTTTTGGTAGGCTCAAAAATAGCGCCTATAGTTAATAAAGTTGCGGGGTTAGTTGTCCCTCTTATTCCGGAATTATTGGATAAAGTTAGGGGGATGGTTTAAATATATAAAAATATGTTAGAGGAAGAAATAATAAAAGAAAAAGAAATTATTTTAAATCAATATAAAAAATATGCCCCGGAAGTATTTAAGCTTTTTGGTTTAAATATGAAAGTTCGGGAATATTCAGATTCTTTATATCAATTTAAAACTCAAAAGGAGCATCTAAAAAGACAAGATTTAATAAAACAAGTAATAAGGAAAAAAATAAAAAATATTTTCGGAGAAAATGTTGAAAAGGAATTAAAAGTTAATTTATCTCAGGGCTTATCATTTAATATAGCTGACCACCACCAAGTTTTAAACAACCCCTTGCTTTTGTCCTCTAATATTATAAGTAGCGTTTCAAAAATAGGTTGTGCAACAAAACAAGATGCCATTATAGTTATTTCCAGCGGAGACGTCCCTCCCAATAATTATTTTAGTAAGAATGGATTTTTGTTTCATAATAAAAGGATTCCTTTGTTTAGTAATAGAGAGACAGAGCTTTGTTCTTATTATGTACCGAAAAGGGATTTTAATTTTATAGACAAATTAAAAATTGCGGATAGATGGAAAGATTTTAATCCCCAAGAAAAAAATTTTTTGCTGAGTGAGTATAAAAAAATAAGCAATTATGATTATTCAAAATGCAATAATTATATTGATCAAATAACTGTTATAGTTAAGGAAATGTGGCCTTTTTTATTTGAAGCTAGTTTACGAAAAGAATTACCAGAGCTTTTATATTTAACACAAGAGGAAATAGTGACGGAGTGCCTTATAAAAATTTTAGAGCAAGATAATATAATTAGTAAAATTTTATTTGATGATGATTTAAGGAGTGCGGTTATTAATAATTTTAGGGGCATTGTTGTTACCTGGAATGAAAAAGAAGAAAAGGGAACGCATTTTTTTTGGCGAAAATATCCAAATCGCAGTCAATCTTTGCGTTTATACTTAGAAAAAGAATATTTAACACCGACAGATTCTAGATTTAAAAATTTAAAAATTAAATTAAGCAGAGAGGAAATTATAGAGTTATTAAGAAAAAAAGAAATTTATCCGAGTTTATTTTTAATTTTCATGGTTCTAAATTTTTATTCAGGGGTAAAACCATTAGTAGGATATGGATCCGTTACCTATTTATATTTAATGAAGCAAGCATGGGGAAGAACATTAAATAGTTTGGGCTACAAGGAAGAAGAAGGCTTATTAAATAATATAGAAACGAATGGTTTAGTAGCCGGCATTCCCATTTATTTTAAGAGAGTAGAAGAAAAATTAAAAACCTTATATGCTTATGATATTATTTACGAAGGGGGTATGAAACAAGAATATTTGGAAAAAGTTTTTGATATGCCCATAAAAGATTTTTTTCTGACAGCTATTTCTGAAATGTATGATTATTACGGTCCTAAATATATACCCCGGGCAGAAAGAATTAAGTCTAAAATAAATTTTGATATTATGGCAGAATTAATTTTTAAATGGGTTTAAATATAAGATATGCGAAATAAAAAAATAAATATGGCGGTTGTTTTTTACGGAAATAAAAATCAATTATCGGTAAATAACCAGCAATTTCAAGATCTAAAATTATTATTAAGCAGTTTTAATTTAAATAAGTATGACTTTAATAAGGGCGGAGCGAATAAGCTTATTGACGATTTTAAAAAGGGAAAAATTGATATCGTTTTAAAAAATTCTTATGGCAGAGTTAATGAAGCCGATATTGAATCGTTTTTAGATTTGCATAAAGTTCCTTATTTTGGGTCTGGCCCCCAGGCTACTTTTATCGGTACGTCAAAATTTTTATCTAAAGAAATTTTTAGACTCATTAAACTTCCGGTCGCAAAAGATGTCTTAATAAATAGGATTTTATGGAATCAAAACAAGTTAAGTATTATAAAAAAAATAAAAAACAATATTGGCTTTCCTTGCATAATCAAAGATGCGGAAGGTACTGACAGCAGGGGTATTTACATTATTAAGAACTACTCTGATTTTATAAAAAAGATAAATAGAATTATTAAAAAATTTAGATTGATTTTAGTCGAAGAATATATCGAAAATTGTTATGAGACAACTTGTTTTGTTGCCGGCGCTAATAAGTTATTCGCTTATGAACCAATCGGCATAGTTTTAGGTAATAAATTTTTTTCTGGAAAAATGAAAGACAAGCATTTGATTCAATTTGAAATTCCAGCAAAATTGCCTAAAAATATTATTGCAAAAATTAAGGAGGTAGCTTTAAAAGCTCATCTGGCATTAGGTTGCAATGATTTTTCTCGCTCTGATATTTTAGTAAAGGGAAAGAAAATATATCTTCTAGAAGTTGACGTTCATCCGGGATTTAGGGCAAAAAGCGCGACAGTACTTAGTCTTCAGTGTTGCGGGGGATCTCTTAATAACATATTTTTTAATTTTTATAAAAATAAAATAGAAAAATCTTATGGAAAAGATAAAAGATTTTAGCGATAAAAGGGCGGATTTCCATGTCGATTTAGCTAATCCTATATTGGCGAAAATTTTAAGTAACCCGGAATTAAACCACGCAGAAGGAAGGGCGAATCAATTAACGCCGGAGGGGTTATCTAAAGTTGATTTAATATTCGCTTCGATTTATAGGCGCATTAATGATTCTCAGAAAGCAGTTGCCAAGGATGGCGATCCAGAAAAACAAAAGGCCATCAGAAAAGATCATGAGAAAATTATAGATTATTATAACGCAACGGATGATTTTAGGGTTATTACAAGACCAGAAGATTTAGATTTGGACATAAAGGGAAAGGCAAATATCGTTTTACATTTGGAATGCGGGGATATAATAACTGATTCGGGAGTTGTTGACGAGCTTTATGAGAGAGGCGTTAGATCGGTGGGTCCAATGTATAATCAAGATAATCAAATAGGGGGAGGAGCGGGGGGAGATAAAAATCGGGGCCTTACTTCGTTGGGGGTTAAAATAATTGATCGTTTGGTTGAAAAAGGAATGATTATAGATACTTCCCACGCCAACAGAAAGACAGCTCAGGACATTTTAGACAGAGTGAGAAATTACGAGAAAGTAGCCGCTACACATACCGCTTTTGGAGAAAAAGAGAGATTTATTACTCCAGAGTTATTAAAAGAGATCGCTGTTAGGGGTGGAGTCGCTGGCCTTACTCCGGCTAAACCATTTTTTCCGACCCTTAAAGATTATATAGAAGGAATAAAAAAGGCCAGTGATATAACTGGTTCGACCAAAAACTTAGGTGTCGGGACAGATTTTGGCGGCTTAGATGCGCATCATTTATATGAAGAATTAGGAGAAATAGGAAAACTTTCTGTAATAGCGGAAAAATTATCAGAAGAAGGAAGTTTTTCCGATGAAGATATAGCTAATATAATGTATGGAAATATTGAACGAATCGTGAAAAAATTAAAATAGTATTTGGATCTTATGAAAATAAAAGGAATAGTGGAGGAAGGAAAAGAAAAAGGAAGAGAAATCGGCTTTCCAACCATTAATATAAAAATAGGAAATAAAGTTGAAAGCGGAGTTTATGCGGGAAGAGTTATATTGCAAGATAAAAATTATCAAGCCGGAATTTTTATTAATCATGATGAAGATTTATTGGAGGCGCATATTATCGGATTTAATGGCGATTTATATGGAAGAGAGATTGAGGTTGAAATAGGAAAAAAAATCAGGGAGGTTATGAAATTCAAAAACGAGGAAGAATTAAGAAATCAAATAGAAAAAGATATAAATTTAATTATTTCTGGCCCCCAGCATCCGCGAAAATAGCTATTTATGTTTACGGGAATTATTAAAAAAATAGGGGAGGTTAATAAAGTTTTTAATAAAAAAGGCGGTTTGTTTATTGTAATTAATATTCCCAAAGGATGGAAAATTTGGGAGGGGGAAAGTATTTCCATAAACGGAGTTTGTTCAACGATAAAAAAATTAGACAAAAAATTTTTTACCGTAGAATATATGCCGGAGACGATAAATAAAACAACAGTTGGCGGATTTAAAAAAGGCATGTTAGTTAATTTGGAAAAAAGTTTGAAAATGAGCGATTTGTTGGACGGGCATTTAGTTATGGGGCATGTGGATTGCGTTGGTAAAATTTTTAAAATTCATAAAGTAAAAAATTCTAAAGTTTTAAAAATAGAAATGCCGCAGAAGTTTATGAAATTTATCGCCGAGAAAGGTTCAATTACGATTGACGGCATTAGCTTAACAGTCGTTGACGCAGGCAAGGATTGGTTTTCGGTTTCGCTAGTTAGTTATACTTTAAAAAATACCAATCTAGGAATTATTAGAATCGGGGATAGAGTAAATATTGAAATTGATATAATCGCGAAGTATTTAGATAAACTACTTAAGCATAAATCCTGAAACAAGCCCGCTTGCCGAAGAGGCAGGCTCAGGATGACAATGAATAATATATGAAAAAAAATATAGCCTTAATTCTTGGGTCATTCCATAAAAAAGAAGTTGAGGAGATGCTTAATGAAGCCAGGAAAACTGCCGGAGAAATCGGATTGAATATTATTGAGGAAGTTTGGGTTCCGGGGTCGTATGAAAAACCCTTGGCTTTAAAAAAAATATTAACGCGCGAGGATGTTGACGGCGCGGTTGTTTTGGGAATTATAGAAAGAGGCGAGACGAAACATGGTTTGGTAATGGCGCAAGTTGTTATGGATAAAATTGTAGAGCTTGAGTTAGAGCATATGAAACCGGTAGGAATAGGGATATTGGGGCCGGAAATTTTATCTGATCAGATTTCAGTCCGCCTAAGGCCTTATGCCCGCGATGCGATTAGGGCGGTTAAGGCAATGTTAGTTAATTAAAAACCGCCAAAGGCGTGCGCCTAACATTTATGAAAAAAATAGATTTTAAAAAGGCCGGAAAAAAAGAAATAGATTTAATTATAGAATATTTAAAAAAAGATAAGGTTATTATTTATCCGACTGATACTATTTATGGCTTAGGTTGTTTAGCTAATAATACGCAAGGCATAAAAAAAATTTATAGAATAAAAAAACGGAAAATAAAAAAACCGCTGCTTGTTTTAATGAATAACTTAAAAATGGTGGATAAATATTGTAAAATTAATAAGGAGCAGAAAAAAATATTAAAAAGCATCTGGCCAGGACCGGTAACCGTTATTTTAGAGCATAAAGATAAATTGCCAAGCATTTTAACCGGAGCAAAAAAAACTTTAGCCGTCAGGTTGCCCAAAAATGAATTTTTAATTAAAATAATTAAGAGGATAAAAGTTCCGTTAGTTTCCACAAGCGTAAATATAAGCGGGGAGAAGCCGATTAATGATCTAAAAAAATTTATACCCCTCCTCAGCCCCCCTTATCAAAAGGGTAAAATAAGAAGGACCTCCCTTGCCCCCTTTTACGCAAAAAGGGGAAATATAATGCCGGATTTAATAATTGACGCGGGAGAATTAAGGGGAAAGGCATCGGCGATAATTGACGCAACTGATGCTTGTAATATTAAAATAATAAGAAGATAATATAAATGCCAAAACTCAAAACTCAAAATTCAAATTTTAAAACCACAACTTAAATCTTAAATTTATTAATTTAAATTTTAAAAGTAGTTTTGACATTTGACATTTGAGTTTATGTTCATAGATACTCATGCCCATATAAATTTTAAAGCCTTCGAGAAGGACGGAGATGAGGCTATTCGCCGGAGCCTAGATAATGATACGGCTATGATTTTAGTCGGGTCTGATTTTAAGACTTCAAAAAAAGCTTTGGATTATGCTAATAAATATGAAAAAGGCGTCTATGCGGCAATTGGGCTGCATCCCATCCATACTTGCGAAGGCGAATACGCGGAAGGGCAATTTTTTAAAGTCGAAGAATTTAATTATGACAATTATGAAAAATTAGCCGGTTTTGAAAAAGTAGTGGCTATAGGAGAGATCGGCCTTGATTATTATCATTTAAACCATAATTCTCATATGATTATTTCGAAGAAGAAGCAGGAAAAAATATTTATTAGCCAGCTTGAACTCGCCCATTCGCTTAATCTCCCAGCCATAATCCATTGCCGACAGGCGCATGACGACATTTTAGCTGTTTTAAAGGATTTTAAAAAAGAATATAAAGACAATCTGCCGAAAGATCGTCCCTGGGGCGTGATGCATTGCTTTTCCGGAGACGAGGATTTGGCTTGGAAATATTTTTCTTTAGGACTTATAATTTCCTTTACCGGCTTGATTACTTTTTCAAAGCAGTGGGATAATTTGATAAGGAAATTGCCGCTGGATAAATTTATGGTAGAAACAGACAGCCCCTATATGACGCCGGAGCCGTTTCGGGGAAAGAGAAATGAGCCGGTTTTAGTAAAATATGTAGCTAAAAGAATAGCCGAAATAAAAAATTTAAGCGTAGAAAAGATAGCGCAAGCGACAACCGAAAACGCAAAAAAAATTTTTAATATTTAAAAATATGGATAAATTAGAAAATAAAAAAATAATAAATAAAGGTGCGATATTTTTATTTATTATTTTTTGTTTTATTATTATTTTATTTTCATTCTTTATTAATTGGCGCCCGCTGCAAATAACGGCTGATAATATTCGTTTTGACGATCAGGAGGCGACAATATTGGCGATAAAAAAAATCATACCGGCAGTTGTAAGCATAATTATTTATGAGCAGCAGGATATTGTTTCTTATAATATAGAAACGAAAGAACAGATAAAAAAGAATGAAAAAATACAGAAAGGATCTGGCACCGGCTTTCTTATTTCAGCCGACGGATTGATTTTGACTAATAAGCATGTTGCTGGAGTGGTCAATGAAAAAACAAGCGTATTTAAGATTATTTTAAATTCAGGCAAGCAATATTATGCCCAGCTAATCGGCAAAGACCCGATAAACGATTTGGCGGTTTTAAAAATATTTGATAAAAATTTGCCTTATGTTGAGCTTGGAGATAGCGACCAATTGCAAATCGGCTCAACCGTAATTGCGATAGGGAACGCCTTGGGCCGTTATCAAAATAGCGCGACTAAAGGCATCGTCAGCGGGCTAGGAAGAAGCATATTAGCTAGTGATCAGGAAGGCAATTTTGAAGATTTGGATAATGTAATCCAAACTGACGCCGAGATTAATCTTGGCAATTCCGGCGGGCCATTAATCGATTTAAGCGGCAAAGTCGTGGGCGTGAACGTCGCTATTGACGGTTCCGGAACTTCTATCGGATTTGCTATCCCTATAAACGATGCTAAACCGGTGATAAGAACAGTAAAGCAGATAGGCAGAATAGTAAGGCCGCGGCTCGGTATCCGCTATTTAATGCTCACTCCGGAAATCGCCCAGGAAAAGAATTTAAAAAGGACAAGCGGAGCTTATATATCAGCCGGCGAAGACGGCGATCCTGCTGTTATGCTTAATTCGCCTGCGGCGGCGGCAGGCGTTGAGAGTGGCGATATTATTATAGAAATAAACGGCATTAAGCTAGAAGGAAAAACTACATTGCTTGCAGTCGTGCAAAAATATAAGCCCGGAGATATAATCGGCTTAAGGATTTTGAGGGGCGATAAAATTATAAATAAAATAGCGATATTAGATGAGTTTAAATAAATATACTTACAAAAACGGACAGACTTGCTATAAATTTTAGATGTATTATAATAAATTATAGTATTTGCTTGTAATTATTAAATAAGGGAATAAAGACCGCTTTTTATTTTTGAGGTTGTTTTATTTTTTTAATATTATGATAGAAATAAAAAATTTAACAAAAAAAATAGGAAAAAATGCGATTCTTGATAATATTTCTTTTTCTGTGAAAAAAGGGGAAATTTTAGGATTTTTAGGGCCGAACGGAGCCGGCAAAACTACGACTATGAAAATTATTACTTCTTTTTGGTTGCCGACAAGTGGTCGAGTAGAAATAGGAGGTATTAATATAGCTGAAAATTCATTGGAAACAAGAATGAAAATCGGCTATCTGCCCGAAACAGTTCCTTTATACGACGATATGAAAGTATATGAATATTTAAAATTTGTGGCAGAAATTAGGAATATTCCTCAAAATAAAATTAAATCAAGAATAAAGAGCGTAATAGAATCTTGCGGCCTAACAAGCGTTTCCAGGCAGCCGATTGATGAATTATCCAAGGGTTATCGACAAAGAGTTGGATTAGCTCAAGCCATAATTCACAATCCTGATGTTTTAATTCTTGACGAGCCCACAACCGGACTTGATCCGAATCAGATTATGGAAATTAGGGATCTTATTAAAAAAATAGGAGAGAAAAAAACAATTATTTTTTCAACTCATATTTTAAGCGAAGTAAAAGCTGTTTGCGACCGTGTAATTATTATTAATGGCGGAAAAATAGCCGGCCAAGGCACGCCCGAAGAATTAATTAAAAAAACTGGCTCTAGCGAATTGATTTACGTAAAAATAAAAGGCGGCAAGGAAGATGTCAGCAGAAAATTAGGAGAAATGGCAGGAGTAAAGAAAATAGAGATAAAGGATAAAGAGGCCGATGATATTTATGGCTACGAGATCGAGCCGGAAAGCGAAGTTGATTTGCGTGAGAATTTATCAAAAATCATACTGGCTTCCGGTTGGAGTATTTTAGAATTTAATAAAAAAAGCATAAGCTTAGAAGACGTATTTAGGGAACTTACGAAATAATTTTATAATTTTTAATTTTTTAACATGCAAAAAACAATCTATATTAAAACTATATACATATTATTCAAGAAAGAGCTGATGTCCTATTTTAATTCCCCGATCGCTTATATTTTTATCGGCGTATTTTTAGTAGCCGGAAACTGGTTATTTTTTAATTCTTTTTTTCTTGTCGGACAGGCCAGCGTTAGAAATTATTTTTCCCTTCTGCCCTGGATTTTTTTATTTTTAGCCCCGGCTTTAACTATGCGCCTTTGGGCGGAAGAGAAAAAAACAGGCACGATTGAATTTTTACTTACTTTGCCAATAAGCGACTGGCAGGCGGTTTTAGCTAAATTTATCGGCTCTCTGGCTTTTATGTTTATTGCCCTGCTTCTGACAATAACCTTGCCCTTAACTGTATTTTTTCTCGGAAATATTGATTGGGGAACGGTTGTTGGCAGTTATTTAGGGGCTTTATTTTTAGGCGGCTCTTATTTGGCTCTTGGCTTATTTATCTCAAGTTTAACTAAAAATCAGATTATAGCTTTTGTCCTTGCCTTAATAGCCAGTTTTGCAATTTTTATTATCGGCGCTGAATTTGTTTTAATGAGCGTTCCGCAATTTATCGCCCCAATTATGAAATTTTTAGGTCTAGGAAGCCATTTTTATAATATTGCCAAAGGCGTTATTGATACTAAAGATATTATTTATTATTCTTCTTTTATTTTTTTATTCTTATGGCTCAATGCAAGAGTAATTGAAAATAGAGGATGGAAATAAGCGAAAAATTAATAGCTAATTTATAGAATTTATGGAAATAAAGTTAAATAAAAAAATATTAAGCAGGTTGAATTTTGGCTTATTAGTAATTATAGTCATCGGTATTTTAGCAGTGCTTAATTTTTTTTCTTATCAGATTTTTTATCGCTGGGACTTGACGCAAAATAGAGATTATTCAATTTCCAGCGTTAGCAAAAAAACTATGGCTGAGCTAGACGACGTAGTAAGTATCAAGGTTTATTTTTCTAAAAATTTGCCGAATCAGTATATCAATATTAGGCAGGAAGTCGGCGATATTTTAGATGAATATGTTAATTATTCCAGCGGCAAGGCGCGTGTTGAATTTATTGATCCTAAAGATGACAAAGAAATACAAAGAGAACTTTATTTATCAGGCATTCCTGAATTGCAATTTAATGTTTTAGAAAAAGATAAATACCAAATTGTCAAGGGATATCTAGGGCTGGCGATCCAATATGGCGATAAAAAAGAGGTTATTCCGGTTGTTCAAAGCACCAATAATTTAGAATATCAAATTACTTTGGCCATTAAAAAAGTTACTAATAAAGTTAATGCTAAGATTGGTTTTTTAACTTTCGACGGAGCGATAGATTTAGAAGGCGAAATGAGCGAGGCGTATAAAAAATTATCAGAGCTTTATGAAATAAGCCGCATTGATCTTAAAAAAGAAAAAGAAGTGAATAAAAATATTAATGCTTTAATTATTGCCGGCCCTGTTGAAAAATTTTCTGAAAATGAACTAAGAGCTATTGATAAATTTTTAATGCAGGGCGGGTCTTTATTATTTTTAGTCGACGGCGTAAAAATAGAAGAAGGATTAAAAGCGCAGGCCAATGAAGTCGGCTTGAATAAAATATTAGAGGGATACGGTCTGAAAATAAATAACGATTTAATAGCCGATATCTATTCCGGCATAGCTTCTTTTAACCAAGGATTTGTAGTTTTTTCGACCAATTATCCTTTATGGCCTAAAATAGTCAAGGGCGGTTTTGATGAAAATAACGCGGCCGTGGCTAAATTAGAAAGCCTAGTTCTGCCCTGGGCTTCAAGCGTTGAAATTTTAAGCGATAAAATTGATAAGGAAAATCAAGTTTGGAATTTAGCTAAAACGACGAAAAAGGCAAGCCGGCAAACAGGAAATTTTAATTTAAATCCAGAGGAAGGCCTGCCGGCCAGCAATTCCGAAAGTCAATACAACCTAGCGGTTGCCGTTTTCGGAAAATTTAAAAGCGTTTTTGACAAGTCGTCTACTGATAAAGGAAGATTGATAGTTATCGGCGATAGCGATTTTATAAAAGATAGATTTGTTCGGGGCGTTCCTGATAATATGCTGTTTTTTCAGAATTTAGTGGATAGTCTGGTTTTGGATGAAGATTTAATAAACATAAGATCAAAGGGAATTTCCGAAAGGCCGATAAAAGAAATAAGCGAAGGATTAAAAGCGCTAATCAGGTACGCTAATATTTTCGGCTTGACGGCGCTGGTTATATTTTTAGGGCTGGCAAGATATTATTTAAGGAGAAAAAAAACAGCTTCTAAAAAATAAAAAATTAAAGATTATGAAAATATTGAGATTTGGGGCTGTTTGGTGCGTAACCTGCCTGGCAATGAGGCCGATTTGGGAGGAAATAGAAAAAAATTATCCGCAGATTAAAATTGAATATTACGATATAGATGATGATAACGCATTATTCAAGCTATATAATTTTAAAGATGTGCCGGCAACGGTTTTAATAAAAAATAATAATGAAGAAGTAAAATTAGAAGGATATAGGGAAAAAAAAGAGATAATTAAAATAATAGAAGAAGTGAAAATTTAATCCTTTTTTAAAATTTTAAAAAATATATGAATAAAAAAAATTTAATTTTAGGGGCTATTTTAATTTTATTAATAATATTCGCTTTTATTTATCAGGGGCCGATAAAAAAATGGCAGGCCAATTTAGGCAAGCCCTTAAATTTTTTAGGCAAAGTAAAAATTGAAGAGATTGATAAAATAGAAATAGCTAAAGCCGGAAAAATTACAACTTTAGAAAAACAATCTGATAAATGGAAAGTGGGAGGAACTAAAAATTTTTATTTGTCCGAAAATGACAGCAAAGAAATGAAGGATATTTTAGAAAACGCTTCTCGCGCGACCCTAGAGCTAATCAGCGCCAATAAAAATAATAAAAAAGAATTTTGGACCGATGAAAGCGGTGTTTCGGTAAAGTTTTTAGCTGACAATAAGGAAAAATTAGGATTTATCGTCGGTCGGCCGGGAAATAGCGGCGGCAGTTATATTTCAAGACAAGATTTAAAAGAGACCTATTTTATCAGATTAGATTTAAATAGGGTTTTTGATAAAGATGAATGGCGCGATAAGGCGATTTTTTCTTTTGCTAAAGAAAAAATTTCTAAAATAAGATTCCAATATCCGGATAGAGAATTTACGGTTGAAAAAAAAGGCAACGAATGGGAGGGCGTAAAGCCTAAAAAATTCGCCGTAAATAAAGATAAGATGGATAAAATTTTATTTACCCTGTCAAATCTAACAGCTATTGAGATTCCGGAGCAAACCTTTAGGGGAACGGGCTTAGAAAAGCATCTTATTATAATTGAAGCGGTGAATAATGATGAAAAGAATGTATTAATGGTAGGCGATAAGAATAATAAAGATTTATATTTTGCCAAGCAGGGAAATAGCGATAATATATATTTAATAAGCAAGGCGGAAAGGGATGAATTAAATAAAAAAATTGAAGATTTGAAATAAATTATTAAAATAAAATGCTAGCTAATAAAAAATTTGACGTTATAACAATCGGCGGAGCAACTGAAGACATTACTCTTTTTACCAAAGAAGGGATTTTAATAAACAACAAAAAAGATATTCTGCGCCAAAAATTATTGGCTTTTGAGTATGGCGCAAAAATAAAGATTGACAAATCGCGCGCTTTTTTCGGAGGAGGAGCGTCTAATTCGGCTGTTGCAATTTCAAAGCTCGGCCTAAGATCGGCCGCTTTAATAGCCGTCGGGCAAGATGATCGGGCAGAGAGAATAATAAAAAATTTAAAAGCGGAAGGAGTTGATATTTCTTTTGTTCAAAGAAATAAAAATATTGAAACCGGCTTTTCTTTTTTATTGGTCGGGCAGAGCAACGAGCATGTTGTTTTTTCCAACAGGGCCGCTAATTCAAATTTAAACTTAACAGCAAAAGATTTATTGAAACTAAAAAAATCTGAATGGCTTTATATAACTTCGCTTTCCGGCAAGTGGGATAATGCGCTAAAAAAAGTTTTTAGCTTAAAAGAAGTAAAAATCGCCTGGAATCCGGGCCATATCCAATTAAATTCCGGCTATGAAAAAATAGGGAGGTATTTAAAAAAAACCGATGTATTAATAATAAATAAAGACGAAGCTATTGAATTGGTTTTTTCTAACAGAAAATATAAAAATAAAGGGAGGGATTTTTTAAATGATACAGAGAATCTATTAAAAGCGATTAAGTTGTGGACTCCTGGGATTATAGTGATAACAAATGGAAAATACGGGGCTTATGCTAACGACGGCCAGAAAATATATTACCAGCCAATTATAAAAGAGAGGAAAAGGGTTGACACGACCGGCGTCGGCGACGCTTTCGGATCTAGTTTTATTGTCGGGCTTAAAATTTATAAAGGCGATATAATTAAGGCAATGCGCTTAGCGGCGAGAAATACCGCTTCAGCAATAGCAGAGCCGGGAGCTCAAAATGGATTGTTGACCAAAAAAGACATATAATGCGAATCCGCGATTATCCGCGAATGCTTTGAATATATAAATGCGAATATTTATGAATCTAAATAATTTTTTAAATCCAAAATCAATCGCGATTATCGGCGCTTCTGCCGACAGGAAAAAAGTCGGATATCAGATTCTTTCCAATATTATTAATAATGGCTATAAAGGGGAACTTTATCCGGTTAATTTAAAAGAAAAAGATATTTTAGGATTAAGTGTCTGCGCTGGCGTTGAAATGATAAAAAAAGAGATTGACTTAGTAATAATTTCTATTCCGGCCGAATTTGTTCTAGCGGAAATAAAAAAATGCGCTCGAGCAAAAATAAAAAATATAATAATAATCAGCTCTAATTTTGCTGAAGCCGGAAAAGAGGGAAAGATTAGAGAAGAAGAGATAAAAAAAGCAGGTCAAGAATTGAATTTGAATATTTTAGGTCCGAATTGTTTTGGAATCGTTAATTCCAGTATCGGTCTGAATGCGACTTTTTCCAAGGCCAAAATTAAGAAAGGAAAAATTGCATTTATATCACAGTCTGGGGCTATCGCCAGCGCAGTTCTTGATTGGGCGGCGGACAGAAATTTAGGCTTTTCTAAATTTATAAGTTTAGGCAATAAAATTTTGCTTAATGAAAATGATTTTTTTGAGACCTTAAAAAGCGACAAGGAAACCGAATTAATCATTATTTATTTAGAGGAGATTGAAGAAGGAGAGAAGTTTATGGAGAATGTTTCCCGGCTAACAAAAATTAAGCCGGTTGCGATTTTAAAAGGAGGCAAAAGCGAAGAAGGCGCCAAGGCCGCTATGTCGCATACGGGAAGCTTGGCCGGATCAAGCGAAGCGGTAAGCGCCGGCCTTAAAAGATCGGGCGCTATATTTTTAGAATCATTGACTGAAATGCAGGCGCTGATGATTTTAAGCGAAAAGATAAGAAAGATAAAAAGTTCGGAAATATTTATTATTTCTAATGCCGGCGGGCCAGCCGTTTTAGCGACTGATTCAATTATTAAAAACGGTTTAAAGCTTGGTAATTTTTCCGTTGCCGCAGCCAGCAATTTGAAAAATAAAATGCCTTCTTTTATAAATGCCCAGAATCCTCTTGATATAATCGGAGACGCCGACAGTGAAAGATACCGAATAGCTTTAGAAAGTTTATTGCCTGATAAAAATATTATTAATCTTTTTGTATTACTGACTCCGCAAAGTTCGACTGAAGTTGAAAAAACAGCCAAATACATAGTTTCTGCGGCAAAAAAATATAGCAGTAAGTTTTTGGCCGCCAATTTTATAGGAGGAAAGGCCGTGGAAGACGGCAAAAATATACTGAATAAGAACCAAATAATTAATTTCAGCCATTTTGACGAAATCTTAAAGATATTAAAAAAGATTATTGAATATAATAAGCTGGCGCTAAGCTTAAAGCCGTATCGGCCTGTTAAAAATAAAATAGCTAAACGCAAAAATTTGCAATTGGACTATTTAAATTCATTAAAAATTTTAGCAAAATATAAAATTCCGGCGATACCGGCAATAAAAATAAATTCTTTCCAAGATTTAGCTAAATTAAAATACCCGATTGTTTTAAAAGCTGTCGGCAGTATAATTCATAAAACTGAAAAAAAAGCGGTAGTTTTAAATTTAAATAATTATAATGAAGCCAGCAAGGCTTTTAAATCCTTAAGCGGATTATTAAAGTCTAAAAATAATTATTGCCTAGCCCAGCCGATGATTAGCGGCGCAGTAGAATTAATTTTAGGTTTTAAGCGGGATGAAAATTTTGGCCCGATAATTATGGTTGGCGCCGGCGGAATTTATGCGGAAACGATTAAAGATATTGAATTAGAGGTTGGCGATATTAATAAAAAAAGAGCGGCGGAAATAGTAAAAAAATTAAAAATTTATCCGATTTTAAACGGATCGCGCGGCCGTAAAAAATTAGCAATAAGCGCTTTAATCAAGGCGATAGTTAATCTTGCCCGGCTCGCCCAGAAAAATCCTGAAATTTTTGAACTGGATATTAATCCCTTATTTATTAATGAAAATGGAGTTGTGGCGGCGGATGTTAGAATTATAAAATAATTTATATTAATTATTTGCTTCAATTTTTTAATCAGAGACGGTTTAATGGCTTGGCAGTTTACTATTTTTTATGATAAAAAAGCTATTTAATGGAGAAATAGACAGCATTTCAATCGCTGCTTTTTTAGTTGCCGTTTCATCTTTGACAAGCCGTATTTTAGGCATTTTTAGAGACCGTGTTTTAGCCGGTCAGTTCGGCGCCGGCGATACTTTAGATATTTATTATGCCGCTTTTAGAATTCCTGACTTAATTTATAACCTTTTAATTTTAGGCGCGTTGTCAGCCGGTTTTGTGCCGATTTTTACATCTTTAATAAAAAAACAGAAAGAAAAAAATAACGAAGCTTGGATTTTGGCCAGCAATATTTTAAATATTTTAATTGTTGGTTTAGCGATCCTTTCTTTAATTGGAATAATTTTTGCGCCTTGTTTTGTTAAATTAATTACTCCTGGATTTTCGGGCGTTAAAATTGACTTAACCGTAGCTTTGACTAGAATAATGTTTTTATCTCCGATTTTATTAGGCATATCCAGCCTGCTTGGCGGAATTTTGCAGTCGTTTAAGAGATTTTTTATTTATTCTTTGGCCCCGATATTTTATAATGCCGGCATAATTATCGGCGCTGTTTATTTTGTTCCGCTTACTGGAATTTACGGCTTAGCTTGGGGGGTAGTCTTAGGGGCGAGCTTGCATATGCTTATTCAAATTCCGGCTGTATTTAAACTCGGCTATAAATACAATTTTTGCCTTAATTTTAAAAACAATAATATTAAAGCAATTTGGTTGATGATGATTCCGCGGACTATGAGTTTAGGGGTTGCTCAGATAAATTTAGTCGCTATAACTATTATTGCCTCTACTTTAGCCAGCGGCTCTTTATCGGTTTTTAATTTTGCCAATAACCTGCAATCTTTTCCGGTTGGAATTTTCGGGGTTTCATTCGCCTTAGCCGCTTTTCCAACTTTAGCAACAGTTGCCTTCAACCGCGAAAAACTTATCAGTAATTTTTCAACAATTAGCCGCCAGATTTTATTTTTTATAATTCCATCCACAGTTCTTCTTCTTACTTTAAGAGCTCAGATAATCAGAATTATTCTGGGCACAGGCCAGTTTAACTGGGAGGACACTATTTTAACCATAAATACTTTAGGATTTTTTTCTTTCTCTCTTTTCGCCCAAGCTTTAATTCCTTTATTAGTAAGGATTTTTTATTCTCGGCATGATTCCAAGACGCCTTTTTATATCGGGTTTTTTTCAGTTATAATTAATATAATTTTATCTTTATGGCTAAGCAGGAAAATGGGCATTGCCGGCCTGGCTTTAGCTTTTTCCAGCGCTAATATTTTAAATTTTATTTTTCTTTGGCTTGCTTTGCGGCTTGAGTTAGGGAGCTTAGACGAAATAAAAATTTTAAAAGCAACCTTAAAATTTTCTTTAGCCGCTCTATTTGCCAGTTTTATCATTCAGGGGTTAAAATTAATAATTGCTCCATTAGTTGACATGAACCGTCTTTGGGGAATTCTAACCCAAGGCGCTATCGCTGCCGTTGCTGGCATTGTTATCTATCTTTTATTTTGTTATTTTTTAAAAAGTGAAGAATTATTCAATTTTTGGGCTTCAATAAAAAAGAGATTATGGAAGACAAAAATAGAAATTGTTGACCGAGGAGAGGCGAGAGGGATTTAATTAATTTTAGATTTTTAATTTAAGTTTTTAGCTTAAAAATAAAATTGGCTTTATCGGCCTTTTATTTTTATATTTTTTAGTATTTAACTCTTGCTATTGCCGGCTAATTGCCCGCAGGCGCCCTGGATTTCTACGCCTAAGCTTTTGCGGATCGTTATATTAATTCCTTGGCGCAAAAGGTAATTTTTAAAATTATTAATTTTTATTGCTGAAGAAGAATTTAATTCGCCGTTGGCCTGATTATATTTTATTAAATTAACATGAATAAGTTTTAGATTGCCGATTGACTTTAAATAATTTATTAGCAATTCAGCGTCTTTAGGCGAGTCGTTTATATCGGCCAGCATAATATATTCTATAAAAATTTTACGGTTTGTTTTTAAAAAGTAATTCCGCAGGGCCTTTTTCAGTTTATTTAAATCATATTTAAGATTAATCGGCATAAATTCGCTTCGTTTTTTATTATCGGCGAAATGAAGGGAAATCGCCAGATTGACTTGCGGAAAATTTTCCGCAAGTTTTAAAATTCCTTCCGGAATTCCGGCCGTAGAAACGGAAATACTGCGGGAGCCGAAGCCAAACAGCCCTTTAATCGTTAAATCCTTAAGGCTTTTTTTAATATTTTCCCAATTTAAAAATGGCTCGCCCATGCCCATATAAACTATATTATTTAAACTTGAGCCGCCGGATTTAAGATATTGTTTCCAAAACAGAATCTGATCTATAATTTCTTCAGCAGTTAAATTGCGCTTAAATCCTTTGCGGCCAGTGGCGCAAAAGCGGCATTGCAAGGGGCAGCCAACCTGAGAAGATATACAGGCAGACCAAATTCCGGGCTTAGGCGAGATAAGAACAGTTTCTACAAAATTATTATCCCCAAGTCTTAAGAGGGCTTTAACCGATCGCCCGTCTCTTGTTTTAAGAATGTCTTTAATAGTAAAAGAGAGTATTTTAAAATTATTATCCAGTTCATCGCGCAGATTTTTTGGCAAAGAGGAAATTTTTTGCCAAGCCGAAAAGCCGTCCTGAAAAATAGCTTTTTGGATTTGGGTTAAGCGAAATGCCGGTTGCTTGTTTTTTTCTAAAAATTTTTGCAGCTTGCGTATATCCATAAAAGTTATAGATAGTATTTATTATACATGATTATAATATATTGCAAAACTATATTTGACCTAAAATTTGACTGAAATATTAAAAATTAGTAATATATAATTAGAAAATATAGTTAAAGGGGCGGATGTTTATTCGCCTCTAATTTAATGTAATTATGGAATCTAATATACGCAATTTTTGCATTATCGCGCATATCGACCACGGAAAGTCAACTTTGGCGGACAGAATGCTTGATATAACCGGCACGATTGAAAAAAGAAAAATGAGAAACCAATTTTTAGATAGAATGGATTTAGAGCGAGAGCGCGGCATAACTATAAAGCTTCAGCCGGTGACAATGGATTATGGCGGCTTTATTTTAAACTTAATAGACACGCCCGGACATGTTGATTTTTCCTATGAAGTCTCGCGAAGCTTAGCGGCCGTGGAAGGAGCCGTTTTATTAGTTGACGCTACCCAGGGGATACAGGCGCAGACGCTGGCAAATTTATATATGGCCATTGAGCAGAATTTAACTATTATCCCAGTTATTAATAAGATAGATTTGCCGGCCGCTGATATAGTTAAAACGAAAAATGAAATTATAAAACTGATTGGCTGCAGGAATGAAGAAATAATTTTAGCATCCGGGAAGACCGGAGAAGGAGTTGAAAAAATATTAAAGGCGGTTATTAAAAGAGTGCCATGCCCCCAGGGACAAGAGAAATCGGCTTTGCGGGCCCTTATTTTTGATTCTAATTACGACGAATACAAAGGCGTTGTAGCTTACGTAAGAGTCGTCGACGGCCGTATTAAAAAAGGAGAAAAAATTTTATTAACAGCAACTGACGCTAAAAGCGAAGCCATTGACGTCGGTATTTTTAAGCCAGATTATAAAACAACCGGAGAATTAAAAACCGGGGGAATCGGCTATATTATTACCGGCTTTAAAGAGGTAGGGGAATGCAGGGTCGGCGACACCATCACTATTGTCAATAATGAAAAAATTTTAGGAGTAGAGCCTCTAACCGGCTATAAGGAAGTAAGGCCAATGGTTTTTGCCGGAGTTTTTCCAAAAGAAGGCAATAATTTTCAAATTTTAAGAGAAGCAATTGCTAAGTTAAAATTAAACGACGCTTCTCTTTTTTACGAGCCAGAGCAATCAGAAGCTTTGGGCTTTGGCTTCCGCTGCGGATTTTTAGGCCTTCTGCATTTAGAAATTTTTCAGGAAAGATTAAAACGGGAATACAATCTTGATTTAATTATCACTTTGCCGAGCGTTGCTTATAAAGTTTTAAAAAAGAACGGGGAAAATATATTAGTCAGAACGCCCCAAAAATTGCCGGAACAGAGCGAAATTGAAATAATTGACGAGCCATGGGTAAGTCTTGATATTATCACGCCCAGAGAATATATCGGCGGAATAATGAAATTAGCCCAAGATAAAAGAGGAATTTATAAAAATACGGAATATTTAGATGAAAATCGAGCAATCATGCATTATGAAATTCCTATGTCAACAATTCTTACCGATTTTTATGATAAAATAAAAAGCGCCAGCTCGGGATATGCTTCTATAAATTATGATTATTTAGATTATCGTCAGGCAGATGTTGTTAAAATGGATATTTTAGTTGCTGAAAAGCCGGTAGAAGCGCTGTCTTTAATTGTTTATCGCGACGACGCATTTCGGCGCGGCAAGGAAATAGTTGAAACTTTAAAGGAGACTTTATCAAGGCAGATGTTCGTCGTTAAATTGCAGGCCGCTGTCGGCGGAAATATTATCGCGGCCGAAAGAATTTCGGCTATGCGCAAGGACGTAACGGCAAAATTATATGGCGGCGATGTTTCCCGGAAAAGAAAACTTTTAGAAAAACAGAAAAAAGGAAAAAAGAAGATGATGTCCCAAGGCGCCGGCAGCGTAGAAATTCCCAGCGATACATTTGTTAAAATATTAAAAAAATAAAATTTTTGCGATTCTTTAAATTATTATGAAAGACAAAAAACCGCTAGTTAAAATTTTTTGGATAATAATCAGCGTTGTTGTTATTATCAGTATGGTTATCTGGACAGTCGGGATGGCTTTTATATAAATTAGTAGAAATAAAAAAAGTTCTTGCGAAGGCAAGAACTTAAAATTTTGGCGGCGGATGATTTTGCCAGAATTCAATAAGCAAGCCCGGAGTAGGCGGGCATTTCAGAGTGAGCGATTTTATAGCAGGCAAATCAGCGCATAATTCTTCAAAGCTGATCATTCTGCCATAAGAGCAGTAATCGCATAAAGCTCCGGCAAAAGTATTTTTTTTCTTTCCGCAACATAAACAGTAGCAGAAAGTAACTTCAATTTTTTGTTTTTCCAATTTAACCCTCCTAAAATATAATTAAATTAATTAAATCATATTTAAATAAAAATGTCCAATAAAATATGGGAGATCCTTCCCGTCTTGACCGAAAAAATTAAAAAAGAAAATCAGGATATAAATAAAATAATTTTACAGATTCTATTTAACCGCGGCCTTTGCCAAAAAGATGAAATTGATTATTTTTTAAATTCTGAATATAAAAAAAATATTTCCGATCCATTTTTATTTTCTCATATGCAAAGCGCGGTTGAGCTTATTATAGAGCATATTAAAAATAAGAATAAAATTTATATTTACGGCGATTATGACGCCGACGGAGTTACTTCCGCGGCTGTTCTTTATGAAACTTTAAGCATTTTAAAAGCCAGGATGGAAATTTATATTCCTGACCGGGTTACAGAGGGTTACGGGCTTAATTTAAAAGCTATTGATGAAATTAGCGGATCAGGAGCAAAGCTTATAATTACGGTTGATGGAGGCATAAGAAACAAGGAAGAAGTTGCCTATGCTCAAGCGCTAGGGCTTGATATTATTATAACCGATCATCATGTTCCTCCGAGAAAAGAAAATTTGCCGCAATGCCTGATTATTAATCCTTTAGCAGAGAGCGAAAACTATCCCTTTAAAAAATTAGCCGGAGTAGGAGTGGCTTTTCAGCTGGCAAGAGCCTTAATTTTGCGTTCAACCCTAAACGATGAAATTAAAGAAAAACTTGAAGAAAATATTTTAGATTTAGCAGCCATAGGCACAGTTGCCGACTGCGTCAGTTTGCTGGGAGAAAATAGATTATTAGTCAAAAAAGGACTGGAGATTTTAAATAAGAAGAAAAGGACGGGTATTTTAGAATTAATCAAGGCGGCTGAATTAAATCTTGACAAAGAAATGGATGTTTGGAATATCGGTTTTCAAATCGGGCCGAGATTAAATGCCGCCGGCCGGATGGACCATGCTAATACAGCATTTGAATTATTAGTTACCAAAGATACGGCCGAAGCCGGAGTTTTAGCTAAAAATTTAAATGAAAAAAATACAGACCGGCAAAGATTTACAGAAGATATTTTAAAAGAAGTGGAAAAACAGATTAAAGAAAATGATAAAATAATTATCGGCATTTGTCCGGCTGGCGATGATATTTGGCAAGAGGGGGTAATCGGATTAGTTGCCGGCAGATTGTCTGAAAAATATTATAAGCCAGCCCTTGTAATAACTAGAACCGATGAAGGATACAAGGGATCAGGAAGAAGCATAGCAGAATTTAATATTATTGAAGCAATAACCGAATGCGCCGAATTATTGGATAAATTCGGGGGCCATCCAAGCGCCTGCGGGTTCAGTTTTTTTGAAAAAAATTTAGCCATTTTTATTGAGAGAATGAAAAAAATAGCTGAAGAAAAATTAAACAATATTGATTTGCGGCCGAAAATAATAATTGATTGCGAAATAGAGCTTGATGAAATAAGCGAAGAGCTCGCTTTGGAAATTAAAAGATTAGCGCCTTTCGGAGAGGATAATGATCGCCCTAAATTTATAAGCAAAAATTTGCAAATTATGGATATTATAAAAATAGGCTTGTCCGGCCAGCATTTAAAATTAAAATTAAAAACGGATAATTCAAATTTTTTCAGCGCTCTCGGCTTTTGGCAGGCGGAAAAATGGGACGGATTGCGCATCGGCGATACTATTGATATTGTTTACAATATTGATCTTAATGAGTTTAACGGCCGGCGGGAAGCGCAAATGAAGATTATCGACATAAAAATTTCTTAAATTCAACCGAGCATGGGGAGAATTTTAAGAATAAAAAATATTATTCCTAATATTGAGAATAAAACAAGAAAATAATATGCAAAGCAAAAAATTAATAATTTATACAGACGGGGGGGCAAGAAATAATCCCGGTCCAGCCGGCATAGGGGTTGTTATTATGGACGAAAATAGAAATATTATTAAAGAGCATAATAAATATATCGGCGATGCGACTAATAATCAGGCCGAATACACGGCCGTAATTGAAGCGTTAAAAATTGCCAAAGATTTTGATATTGAAGAATTAGAATTTTATTTGGACAGCGAGCTTGTAGTTAAGCAGCTAAACAGGGAATATAAATTAAAAAATAAAGATTTGGCCCCCTTATTTTTAGCGATTCATAATTTAAGCATGAGTTTTAAAAAAATAGCTTATCGGCATATTCCTAGAGAGCAAAACGCAGAAGCTGATAAATTAGTTAATCTGGCGATTGATAAGGCAATAAATAATAGGGATAATTAGCTCAGTTGGTTAGAGCGCTTCCTTCACGCGGAAGAGGCCAGAGGTTCGAGTCCTCTATTATCCACCACCAAAATTTTTTAGCCGCAAGGCGATGAAGAATAATTTTAGAAAACATTGCTTTATAGTTTGCGCGGAACTAAAATAAATTATAAAATAAGACTGATATTTATTATTCCTCCGCAATACCGCGTGGCGTAAGCCCGCGGAGATTCATTAAGCTTGGTGGCAGAATGTAGGATAGAAGACTTGCCAAGGACAAATTGGACTGTTATAATTTTTATATGTTTAAATTCTCAAAATCAAGGCATATTAATTTTGCCAAGCTTTATCATGAAATTGATTATCTAATAGGCGGAATTCCTATTATTAAAAAACGGCGGAAAACGCGACGGATTTTTAAAGCGGTTAAAGTTTTTAGCATTTTTATTTTAGCTATTTTTTTTATTGTTCTAATAGTATTTTTTTCCCAAATCGGAAGAATCAGTTTAATTTATAATGAAGCCCAAAAAGGCAAAAATAATTTATTATCCGGCTTAGTGGCGGTTAGAGAAGAAAATTTTATTCAAGCCGGTATATTTGCGGACGCTGGAAAAAATAATTTTTCCCTTGCTTTAAATAAAAATAAGGAAATAAAAGAAAATTTTTTAATAGCTAATTTTCCTCTTTTAAGGCGTCAGTTTGAGAATATTGAATATTTATTGAATAGCGGGGAAATTTTAAGCAGAGCCCTGAACCAAGGGGCAAGGCTGGGGCAGGAAGTTAATAGCTTATTGGCAAAAGAAAAAAAAGTCGGTTATGCCGAACTTTCTATTGAAGAAAAGAGAAAAGTTTTGCAGAAAATTTTTGAATCTTCGCCGGAGTTAACCGGTATCAAGGCGGAGCTTGACTTAGCTCTTGTTAACCTTGTCCAAATTGATTATAGAGGAATTCTTTTCCCTTTAGCAGGTAAAATCGGAGAAATAGAATATGCTCTAAAAGAAGCTTCGTTTTTTTTATCGCGCGCGATCCCTTTTACCCAAGTTTTGCCGATTATGGCCGGTTATCCTGAAAAATCAACCTATTTAGTGCTTCTGCAGAATAATGATGAATTAAGGCCGACCGGAGGATTTTTAGGAACATACGGCATTTTAGAATTTAAAGACAGCGAAATAACAAGACTTGATACGCATGATATTTATCATATGGATATGCCGGTAAAGGATAAAATCAACATTCAGCCGCCAGAGCCGATAAAAAAATATTTAGTTCCAAAATGGTATCTGCGCGACGCTAACTGGTCTCCGGATTGGCCGGAAGCCGCCAGGCAGATCGAATGGTTTTATAAAAAAGAAGACGCTTTGCTCGCCGGCAAGGATCAAATTAATAATTTTAACGGCGAATTTAACGGCGTTATCGGAATTACCCCAGATTTTATTGTTGATTTATTAGCGGTTATCGGCCCGATTAAAATTGAGGGCGTTGAATATAATAAAGATAATTTTACCGAAATTTTAGAATACAGGGTGGAAAAGGGCTATATTCAACTCGGCGTTCCTTCCTGGCAGAGAAAAGAAATTATCGGCGACATAGCCAAGGAGATAAAAATAAGATTATTCAAGCTCCCCACAGCTGAACTGCTTAGTATATTTAAAATAATAAATAAAAATATTTTAGAAAAAAACATTTTTATTTATTTAAAAGATGGGGGCTTGCAGAATATTATTGAAGACCAGGGATTGGGGGGAGAATTAAAAAAAGCGCCTAGCGATTATCTTATGGTCGTTGACGCTAATATGGGAGCGTTAAAAACAGATAGGGTTATAAATAGAAGCATAGATTATAAAATTAATGAAACAGAAGCCGGGCTAATAGCTAAGTTGCGGGTAAATTATTCCCATAACGGCAAAGTCGATTGGAAAACATCAAAATACAAAACATACGCCAGAGTCTATGTGCCGGCCGGCAGTCGGCTTATAAGCGCCCAAATAAATAAATCTGATATATTAGATTTAGGCGAGGTTAATATAAAAAATGAGCTGGGCAAAACTTCTTTTGAAGCTTTTTTTACCTTAGATCCGGGAGAAATAGGAACTTTATATTTTGAATATAAACTGCCTGATTATATTTTAAATGACGGCTTATACCAACTATATATCCAGAAGCAAGGCGGGGTTTTTTATAAAGATTTAAGAGTTGACATAAACCTTGCGCAAAATATAGAATCATATAGTCCAGTCGGTTTTTCGGCTAAGAAAATAGATAAAAAAGAAATTATTTGGAAAGGTGATTTAAAAACAGACAGAATGTTTGAAATTAATTTTTAATTTTTATCCCGGGAGCGACGGGTAGATTATTATTTTATGTTTATTAAACGCATTGGCATAGATTTGGGCACGACTTATACGTTAGTTTACCTGCCGAAGCGCGGCATTGTGATTAACGAGCCGAGCGTAGTCGCGGTTTCTATGCTGGATAAAAAAATATTAGCAGTCGGAAATGAAGCCAAGGAGATGCTTGGGCGCACCCCTGATACTATTATCGCTTTAAAGCCCTTAAAAGACGGAGTAATAGCTGATTACAGAACAACCGAGGCCATGCTTCGCTATTTTATTAATAAAGCGGTCGGCGGCGTCCGTCTTTTCCGCCCTGAAGTAATGGTGGCCGTGCCAGCCGGAATTTCTTCAACCGAGCGTCGCGCCGTAATAGACGCCACTATCGCGGCTGGCGCTAAAGCCGCCTATATTATAAAGGAGCCGATCGCAGCCGCTATCGGGGCTGATATTCCAATCGGTTCGGCTTCAGGGCATATGATTATCGATATCGGCGGCGGAACATCTGAAATGGCTGTTATTTCTTTGGGCGGAATCGTGGCTTCAACTTCAGTAAGAGTCGGAGGCAATAAATTTGATACGGCGATTTTAGAATATGTAAGAAGAAAGTATAATCTAGCGATAGGCGAGCGCACTGCAGAAGATATTAAAATAAATATCGGCTCCGCTCTTTATTTAGAAGATAAGCTAATAATGGATGTGCGCGGCCGCGATATGATAACCGGACTTCCCAGAACTATTACCGTATCGAGCAACGACGTGACCGAAGCTATCCAGCATGAGCTGGAAACAATCGTCAGCGTTGCCAAAAAAATATTAAATGAAACTCCGCCCGAACTGGCGGCCGATATTATGGATAAAGGAATGGTTCTTTCCGGCGGCAGTTCTTTGTTAAGGAATATAGACGAGCTTCTTTCCAGAACAACAGGCGTTTCCGCTTATGTGGCTGACGAAGCTCTCCTTTGCGTAGCTAAAGGAACCGGAATAGCTCTTGAGAATTTGGATTCTTATAAAAGAAGTATTTTGGCGACAAAGTAAATTTTTTGGATTTTTTATAAAACAAACCTCTTAGCCGAGGTTTTTATATTTGCTTTGAAAAATTGTTTTGTGTTATAATGTTAATAAGATGAAAAGAAAATTATTTATAATTTTAGCTGTTTATTTTTCAGTTTTTTCGGCTTTTCCCGGCGGTTTTTTTCCTATTGCCCAAGGACAGTCTTTTAATGCTGAAAAGGTTAAAGATGAAATTATTGTAAAATTTAAAACCATCGAAAAGATTGAAATTATTAAAATAGCCGAAGAAGATGATTTTAATAGAATTTTAACCGAGTATAATAATAATCCGGAAGTTGAGTATGCCGAGCCAAATTATATTTATCGGGCGGCGATAGTGCCTTCTGACAGTTATTACAAAAATCAATGGTATTTAAAAAAAATCAACGCTGAAGATGCCTGGAATATTATTAGGGAAAGCCCCCAAGTAATTATTGCTATAATAGATTCGGGCGTGCAGATTAAGCATCCTGATCTTAAAGATAATATTTGGAGTAACACTAAAGAAGTTGCGAATAATAAAATCGATGATGATAAAAACGGATTTATTGACGATATTAATGGTTGGGATTTTATTGAAAATACTCCCGACCCTTCTCCTAAATTAAATAATGGCTTTACTGAAGCCGGCTTATTTCACGGCACAATTGTAGCCGGAGTAGCCGCGGCTTCCGGCAATAATGCCAGCGGAGTTGCCGGCGTTACCTGGAAGGCCCAGATTATGGCGTTAAGAATTTTAGACGGCGCCGGACAAGGCAATACTTCTAATGTTATTAAAGCTATTGATTATGCCATTGCTAATGGCGCCCATATTATTAATTTGAGTTTCGTGGGCCTTGGTTATTCAAAAAGCATGGAAAGCGCAATTAGGCGGGCTTATGAAGCTGGCATAGTAATAGTTGCGGCCGCTGGTAACGACGAGGGCGGCGAAGGATATTCGCTTGATAAATTGCCTATGTATCCAGTTTGCTATGACGGAGCAAGGGGAGAAAATATGGTAATCGGCGTCGCCGCTACAGACACAATCGACCAGAGAGCTCCTTTTTCTTTTTACAGCCATAAATACGTTGACATATCGGCTCCCGGAATAACAATTTTTAATACCATAGTCTATTCTCCTGAAAATAATATAGGCGGCAATCCTCTTGATAGGCATTACGACGGATATTGGTCAGGGACTTCAATGGCCGCTCCCATGGTTAGCGGAGCTTTTGCCTTGGTTATCCAGGCCAATCCAAAACTGTCGCGGCAAGAAGTTATTGATGTAGTTTTAAAAAATACGGCAAATATAAACAAGCTAAATCCTAATTATATTGATCAGCTTGGGGCCGGGCGCCTTGACGTGCTTATGGCAGTTGAAAATTCAAAAGAAAGACTAACAGCCGTCGGAACTAAATTATTAATTGCCCCCCATTCTAATTATAAGAGTATAATAAAAATTACGGATCAGGACGGACGATTAAGCGATGAATTTTTTGCTTACGGCGATAAATTCCGGGGCGGAGTCAATGTCGCGGCTGGCGATATAGACGGAGACGGCTTAAGCGAAATTATAACCGGCACCGGAGCCGGCGGCGGCCCGCATGTTAGAATATTTGATAATCATGGCAATTTAAAAGGGCAGTTTTTTGCTTACGGCGATAAATTCCGGGGCGGAGTCAATGTCGCGGCTGGCGATGTGAATAGGGACGGAAAAGATGAAATAATAACAGCTCCCGGCTTGGGCGGCGGCCCGCATATTAAAATTTTTAAATATTCAGGCAGCTTAATTGGGCAATTTTTTGCTTTTAACGAAAAATTTAAAGGAGGGGTAAAAATAGCCGTAGCCGATATAGATGAAGGCTTAAGAGAAAGTCGGGCCGAAATTATTGTGGCTCCAGCTCAAGAAGGCGGTCCGCAAGTAAGAATTTTTGATTCAGCCGGAAATATATTGAAACAGTTTCTTGCTTATGGCCAGAATTTTCATGGTGGAGTTAATATTGCCGTCGGCGATGTTAATAATGACGGTTCGACTGAAATTATAACCGGAGCCGGAAAAAGCGGTTCGCCTCATGTTAGAGTTTTTAAGCCCAGCGGAGAGCTTTTAAGTTCTTTTTTCGCTTATCTAGAGGAATTTTCTGGCGGAGTAAATTTAGGGGTTTTAAAATATAAATAATTATAAATTAATTTTATGTCTAAGCGCGCTATATTTGATAAGAAGAATATTTTAGTAACCGGCGGAGCCGGCTTTATCGGATCCCATCTTTGCGATGAATTAGTCAAAGCCTCAAAAGTTATTTGCGTTGATAATTTTTCCACAGGCGATGAAAAAAATATTGATCATCTGCTGGCTGATCCGAATTTTGAATTTATTAAGCATGATATGTCAGAACCGATTGATTTGGAAAAATTTCCGGAGCTGGATAAATTCAAGGTAAAATTTCAGGGCGTCCAGGAAATATATAATTTAGCTTGCCCGACTTCGCCGAAAAATTTTACTGAAAATAAAATAGCTAGTATTTTAGCTAATTCAGAAGCCGTTAAAAACGTCTTAGACTTAGCTGTTAAATATAATGCTAAAATACTGCAATTTTCTTCTTCTGTTGTCTACGGGCCGAGGCAAAACGATAATTTAAAAGTAGTTGAAGAAAAAATAGGAGAAGTCGATATTCTTTCTCCTCGCGCCTGCTATGACGAAGGCAAGAGATTTGCGGAAACAATGGTCGCAACCTACCGCGATGTTTATAAGATTGACACAAAAATAATCAGGGTTTTTAGAATATACGGGCCGAGAATGAAATTAGATGACGGCAATATGATACCGGATTTTATTGATAGCGCTTTAGAAGATAAAGAATTAATTATTTTCGGAAATAAAAATTTTTCTTCATCCTTCTGCTATATAAGCGATTGCATCGACGCCGCGGTTAAATTAATGGATTCAAATTTGTCCGGGCCGATAAATATCGGCTCTGACGCAGAAGTAAATATTGTTGATCTAGCCGAGAAAATAATTTCTTTGCTCGGCTCAAAATCAAAAATAAAATATGAGCAGCCGCTTATCTTTATGACGCCTTTAAATCTGCCTGATGTCACGAAAGCCAGAAATCAGCTGGGCTGGCTGCCGGTTGTCACTTTAGAAAAAGGGCTGGAAAAAACAATAGAAAATTTAAGGGCAGGCAAGGGCCTTATGGGCGTTAGGAATATTTTATGAATTTAGAAAAAATTTATTGCGTTATTCCTGCTTATAACGAAGAAAAAACAATAAAAAAGGTTGTGAGCGAAATTAAGCCATTAGTAGGCCGAATTGTTATCGTGGACGATTGCTCGGAGGATAAAACTGTTGCCTGCGGGCAAGATGATAATAAGGTAATTATTTTAGAACATATTATTAATCGAGGGCAGGGAGCCGCGCTCAGAACCGGAACCGAATATGCTTTAAGAGAAGGAGCTGAAATTATAATTCATTTTGACGCCGACGGCCAATTTTTAGCAGGAGATTTGGAAAAATTTATAAAAATAATAGGAGAGGAGAGGGCCGATATTGTTTTTGGCTCCCGTTTTTTAGACGAAGAAAGAGGAGATAAAAATATGCCTTTTTTAAAGAAATTTTTAATAATGCCATTGGCTAAAATAGTAAATAAATTTTTCTTAGGGATTAATTTAACCGACCCGCAGAGCGGTTTCAGAGCTTTCGGTCGTTTGGCGGCTGAAAAAATAAAATGGCGGCAGGACAGAATGGCGCACTGCACTGAAATAATGATAGAAGCGAAAAAAAGCGGACTGAAAATAAAAGAAGTTCCTATTAAAGTTGTTTATCATGATTTCGGCCAGAAATTCAGCGGAGGAATTAAAATATTAAAAGATTTAATAGTAGGAACGCTTATTAAATAATTTTTTATTTCGCCCCCTGTTTTTATTAAAGCAAGGGCTAGGTGGAAAATAAACCTTTATGTTCCAGCAAATATTTGCGCTAATAATTATCTTTCTTTTTCTTTCCCGCCTTATTTGGCAAAAGAAAAAAGAGCAAATTCAAGCGACTGAATTTATTTTTTGGCTCGTTTTCTGGCTCTTAACAGCGGCGGCTGTTATTTTTTTAAAGCAAATTGATAAATTCGTTTCTTTTTTAGGATTTTCCGGCTCAGGCATAGAAGTTCTTTTCTATGTTGCGGTAGCCGCTATTTTTTATTTAATTTTCAGAGTAAGATTAAAAATGGAAAAAATGGAAAGGGATATAACTAAAATTGTTTCTTGTCTTTCTTTAAAAAATAATTCTAATAAAAAATAAATTTATGAGCGCTAAAGACCAAATTTTAGATTTTTTAGCTTTAATTTTTATTATTATTCTAATCTCTTTTTGTATAATTTTTTTTATTGCCGGTGACCGTTTTTTTGTCTTTACTGAAATTATTAAATCGCTGGTGCCAGTGGCAATTTTAGCAATTTTATTTTTAATAAAATATAAGCTGGAAAGAAGAGAAATAAAAAAAGAAAAAGAAGAAGGCGTTTTGAAAATAATTTTATATCTAGATTTTTTTGACAAAATACTTTCTGATTTATTAGTTTATTTGGCGCCTATGGGCATATTGCTTATAGCTTTATTTTTTAATAAAACAGTATCTTTCTTAGATATAATCCAAGCGCTTTTTATTCTTATATTTTTGTATATTTGGAATTATTATTTATTTACTAAAGATAAGGAATAATTTATGAAGATAGCCCATATTGTAAGCACCTTTCCTCCTTATAAGGGGGGAATGGGAAACAGCGCTTATCATTTTGTTGAAATTTTAAGCCAGATGGGCCATGAAATTGTTGTTTTTACTCCTGATTACGGTAAACAAAAAGAAGATATAATAAAAGAAGAAAAATTTAAAGTCGTCAGATTGAAATCATTTTTAAAGATAGGAAACGCGGCTGTGTTGCCCCAATTTTTATGGAATTTAGGCGGATTTGATATTATTCATTTGCATTATCCTTTTTACGGCGCGGTTGGATATATTATTTTGAGAAAGCTGTTTTTTTGGCAGAAAACAAAACTTGTCGTCCATTACCATATGGATACGATCGCGAGCGGCCCAAAAGGGCTGGTTTTTAAATTTAACAGGATTTTTATTCTGCCTTTTATCCTAAGAGTCGCGGGAATAATTACCTGCGCTTCCCTTGACTATCTTAGAAACTCGGATGCAGTCGGCTATTATAATAAAAATAAAAAGAAATTTAAGCAAGTTTCTTTCGGTGTTGACGCGAATCATTTTAAAGTTAGCGATCGCAAGCTGGCAGGGCGAGTCGGAGTAAAGACAGTTTTATTCGTCGGCGGTCTGGACAAGGCGCATTATTTCAAAGGTCTGGATATTTTAATGGAAGCTTTTAAGAAAGCGCTAAAAGGCAAAAATAACGCGAAATTGATTATAATAGGAAAAGGGGATTTAAAAAAGCATTATTTAAAAATGGCCGAAGATCTGGGCTTGAAAGAAAATATAGAAATCGCTGATAATGTAAATTATGAAGAATTGCCTTCTTTTTACCAGAAAGCCGATATTTTTGTTCTGCCTTCAATAAATAAAAGCGAGGCATTCGGCATTGTTTTATTAGAGGCCATGGCTTCTGGCGTGCCGGTTATAACAACCAATCTTCCCGGCGTCAGAAGCGTTTTAAAAAATTCAAAGCAAGGATTTATCGTCCAGCCGAATGATGCTGACGCTTTGGCCGACAAGATATCAAAATTATTAAACGACGAAAAATTAGCCCGCAGAATGGGCCGCGCCGGCAGAATCTTGATTGAAAAAAAATACACATGGGAAGAGGCGGGAAAAAATCTTGATTATATTTATCACCGCCTTAAATATTCGCCAAAATGAAAATTTGCCTTATAAATAATTTATACAAGCCCTATTGTCGCGGCGGCGCGGAAAGAATAGCGGAATTAACTATCGAAGAGTTTTTAAAGCAGGGCCATGAAGTTTTTATTATTAGCACAAAACCATCAGCTAAATTTTCAGTTTTAAATTTATTTAAGTTTTCGGCTGAAATTAGTATTAATTCCTTAATCAGAAATTATCAGATATTTTCATTATATTTTAATCTTGATAAAATTTCGCGCGGAATTAGGTTTTTTTGGCATATTTTGGATTTATTTGATTTTAGAAGTTTTTTTATTATTAAAAAAATATTAAAAAAAGAAAAAGCGGATTTAGTTATAACCCATAATTTAAAAGGAGTCGGCTATTTAACCCCTTTGGCTATAAAATTTTTAAGCATTAAGCATATCCATACGCTTCATGATATTCAGCTTCTCCATCCTTCCGGCCTTATCCTTTACGGCCGGGAAAAAATAATTGAAACTCTGCCGGCTTTTTTTTATTCTCTGCTTTGCCGTTTTCTTTTTAATTCTCCGGCTGTTATTATTTCGCCTTCAAAGTGGCTTCTGGGCGAGCACTTTAAAAAAGGATTTTTTAAAAATTCAAAAAGAGTAATTCTGCCAAATCCGGCGGTAAAAAATAATAATTCAGAATTTTTTTCAGCCCGCCGAGCAAAAAGAAAAAATATTTTCAGTTTTTTATATGTTGGCCAGATTGAAGAGCATAAAGGAATTTTATTTTTAGCAGAAGCGTTTCAAGAAGCGGCTTTAAAAAATTGCGAGCTTATTATCGCCGGCGACGGTTCAAAAATTTTGAAATTAAAAAATTTAACCGGAAATTTCGGCAATATAAAGATTTTAGGAAAAAAAGGCCGGCAAGAGATTGAAAAATTAATGCAGGATTCTAACTGCCTTATTGTTCCATCGTTATGCTACGAGAATTCTCCGGCTGTAATTTGCGAAGCAGCCGCTGCGGGGCTACCGGTAATCGCCTCTGATATCGGCGGCATTCCGGAAATTATAAATAATCCTAAATTATTATTTAAGCCCGGCAGTAAAAATGATTTGATCGCCTGCTTAAATTTCGCGCTAAAAAAAGAGCAAGCTAGCTTATTTTTAAAAAATAAAACAACAAGGACTGATGCTGAATGGTATATCAAGGAATTGCTTAAGCAATAAATTAAAGATTTAATTAATTCAAGGGCTTGACATATTTATAAAATTAGTTATATATTACTATTATCTCCTATCTCCTGTGTAAGGCGGCGTAAAAGGTTTGGTCCTTCCTCCTTTTAGCGCCGCCGGAAATTCGTTCATTAATAAATAAAAAAGTCCCATAAATTTTCCTCTAAGCAAAATTTACGGGACTGCCGATAAACAAGAAGCTTTTTGCGCTTCTTTTTTTATTTTTTATACTTAAAAATAAAAATATCCCCATTCCCTATGCTTTGCCAGCTGTCAGCTTCTATTTTTGCTTCTTCTAATACCTTCGGAAATGCCCACCAATATTTATTTAAGATAAAATAACCCTCGTCAATTCCGGCTAAATCCATAGCCGCTAGCATTGTTTTTCGGCTCGGTTTTTTATATACCATGTCTAGATAATATTTATATAAAGGCGCGCCGGTTGGCACAGGGTAAAAAAAGATATCGCCATGATAATATTTTTTAAATCCGAATTGGCTTAAGGCCGCCGCGCTGACCTGCTGGTTAGCCAGGACTAAATAATTTTTTTCCGCATTTTTTTCTATCCAATTTACGGCGTTAAGATCGTTTTGGCTGACTGAATAGCCGCGCGAGTTAAAATATTTATCTAAGCGCGGATAAGAAAGATAAAGAGACGCAGTAATAACAGCCGCCGCGAATACGGCCGCGCTGATTTTAATATTTATTTTTTGTAATTTTATTTTTCGGCCGGCCGAATAAAAAAGAAGCGCAAAAAGCGGCCAGAGAAAAAAAGCGGCCATAATAATTATTCTGTCAGAGAAAGCGCTTCTTTCATAATCAATAAGAAAATTAAAAGGCAGAATTTTTATTAAGGCGAATGATATAAGGAGGGAGGCGGCCATAGTTAAATAAACTTTAATGATTTTAAGCTCATTTTTGCGTTTTAGGTAAAGAAGAACTCCTAATATAGCTAATAGTATTATAATAAATCGCAGATTAAAAAAGTATAAATAGGCAAAATTTAAAAATATATCTTCATTTCCGGGAACAACAGGAGCTAAGGCGCTGACTCCTTTTTTGATAAGGCAAAAGACATTAAAAGAGCTTTCGTTTAAATTTATCTTTTGAGCTTTATTTTTTTCAAAAAAATAAAAAATAAGAGGCAAAATTGCGGTTGAAATTAGAAAAAGCAGGGGATAAAAAATTTTTTTCCATTTTTTGCAATTCGCGCGAAAGACAGTTAAAAAAAGCGAAAAAATAAAAGCAGGAATTCCGGCGAGCGGATGGACCGCGAGAGCAGTTGCTGACAGTAAATAGATAATTGTTAAATTATAAATATTTGCTTCCGCAAGGCCGATGATTATTGTTAGAATTAATAATAAATAGGAAAAATTTTGCGGAGCAGTAATAATAAAAAAAGAAAAGGGAAGGGCTAAAAAAAGAATAATTGGAAGAATAGCTTCTTTTTTATCCGCCAGCCATTTATTAAGGGCATAAAAAGAAATCAGAGGCAGATAGGCCGCTGCTAAAAAAGGAACAAGTAATTTATCAAGCCAGACAATAGGAATAAAAGTTATTTTATGAACAATAATAATCAGGCCGTATTGCCCTAGATAATAAAGCGGTTTTGGTTCAAGAGAGCCGATTTTATCTATTAGCTCCATAGTAGCGCGGTGAATAAAAGGATCAAAGCCGTAGCCGATTTTATAAATTATCAAAGCGACGGAAAAGGATAGAAAATAATGGATAGAAATAAGAGGCAGAAACGCCTTTGTTTTTTTATTAAGAACAATTATCAGAATAAACGTAGCCAAACCGTAAAGAAGAAAAAAATAATCAGGTATAACCTGCCAAGGAGAAATAAGGGCGCGGGCCGTCTGGCTCGAAAGAAGAATATAAAAGCAGGACGCGTTGAGTAAAAGATAAGTAATAATAAAAAATATGTCGATAAAGTAAAAGCGGGTAGCCGCTATTAATTTATCGCCGCTGTTTTTTATTTTTGGCTCTTTATATTTTTTTTTAATTTTGAGAATAAAAATAAATAGAAGAGCGGCGAGCAGCAGGGAAGTTGCAACTCCGGTTTTATTTAAAGAATAAAAATAATAAACAGCCGCTCCGGAAAGGGAAATAACGCAGAAAAAAACAAGCGTTAGAAGCGCCGCATCAAAAATATCAGAATTTTTAAATATTTTTTTAAGCATTGCTAAAATTGTTATTTTCTGTTAGGATAATGGCTATATGAAACTCGGAGCGATTAAAAATTTTATTAAAAATTATCGGCATTTTTTTATTTTAATACCGCTGGCCGTTATTTTTTTTATTGGCAGTTCCAGTTATAATTATTATTCTCAAAAAGAAGGTTTTATTAAATGGTCTTCGCCGGACGAAACCGCCAATTATATTTTTACGAAATTATACAGCGAAGAAAAAAATTTGCGGATTTTTGAAAAGCAGAATCTTTACGCTTCCGATATAATCCATCCCCGCAGCTTCCGAAGCGACTTCGGCTATTTAAAGCCGGTTTCCTTTCCGGGCATGATATTAGTTTACGGTAAAATCGCCGCCTTAACAAGCTCCGGAGCAATTCCTTACCTTACTCCTTTTTTCGCAGCTTTAGGGGTAATATTTTATTATCTTTTAATCAAGAAAATTTTCGGGCCGGCCAATGCCCTAATTTCGGCCTTTCTTTTGGCCTCTTTCCCGGTCTATATTTATTACAGCGCTCGCAGCATGTTCCATAATGTTTTATTTATTGTTTTTTTTATTATCGGGCTTTATTTTTCTATTCTTATGGCCGAACGGAATGGAAAAAAAGAAAAATTATTTTTTATTTCTTTATATCCGACAAACACTCAGAAATACAGAGAGCTTTTAGAAAGATTTTTATTTTATTTTAAAAAAAGCAATAAGGCGAAATTATTCTGCGCCGGCTTGGCTGGATTTTTTATCGGGCTAGCAATAACCGTCAGGCCGCCGGAATTGCTCTGGCTCGGGCCGGCGCTTATTATCGCCTGGCTTTTTAATATAAATAAAATCAGCATTGCCAAAATTTTAATTTTTATTTCTTTTGTTTTTTTTGCCGCCTTGCCGTCGTTTTATTGGAATCAAATTTTATTCGGTTCTCCTTATCTGGGAGGTTATCCGCAAATGAACAGCTCGATTTTAAATATTAAAGACGCAAGCTCGGCCCTTGCAAAATCGGCCATAATCGGAAAGTTAACTGGCCAGAAAGATACTTTATTATTTTTAAAAGATAATATTTTTCCTTTCGGCTACCACATTAAAGACGCGGCTAAAACAGCTTATTTTTATCTTTTAGGCATGTTCCCTTGGCTTTTTTATCCGGCGTTTTTCGGATTTATAATTTTATTCCAGAAGCTTGAAAAATGGAGAATAAAGCATTATGCCTTTTTTCTCCCTTATTTTTTAACTTCGCTTTTTTTAATTATTTATTACGGGAGCTGGAAGTTCAGCGACAATCCTGATTTTACAAGCCATACTATCGGCAATTCATATACTCGCTATTGGCTTCCTATTTATCTGGGCGCTATGCCGCTAGCAAGCGTTTTTATCAATAAGCTGTTTTTAGTTTTATGCCCGCAAGAAATTACCAGCCAAAAATGGCAGAGCGGTTTATTAATTAAGTTAATTGATTTTTTAAAAAAAACAGCAGCCGTTATTTTTAAATTTTTTATTATTACTTTTATTTTTTTCATATCCATTAAATTCGTCTTATCAGGATCAGAAGAGGGCCTTATTAATACTTATAAAAAACAGCAAAGCGCAAGAGGGGAGTACGCGGAGATTATGAAGTTAACTGATCGCAATTCCATAATAATAACCCAGTACCATGATAAATTATTTTTTCCGGAGCGAAAAGTTATTTATGGACTTTTTGACGATCCTAATATGATTAAGAATTATGCTATTTTAGCCAAAAGCGGGCCAATATATTATTATAATTTTACTCTTCCCGAAAAAGATTTTAATTATTTGAATAAAAGCAAATTAAGCCAGTTTCGACTTTCTCTCTTGCCAGTCTCTAAAATAAAAAAAGATTTTACTTTATATAAATTAAATTATGCCAAATAAAAAAAAGAAATAGGAATTGATGCTCGTTTTCGCGATTCTTTTAAAAAGGACATGGAAAAATATGCCCAAGAGATAGCCGATCGCGTCACAAAAATAAACGAAAATTAAAAGGGGCGGATCGCAATAAAGCATTTACTGCTTGCGATCGCCCCTTTATGTTTTAGGCTGTAACCACCTCCTTATATTTTTTTTCTCCGTTCAGAGTTACTCCTTCGGGGAGTGCAACTTCCTGAACGGCCTTGAAGCCGACCGAGCACTCAATAAGGCGCTCTCTCGGCTGGGTGTGCTTCCAACTCTGCCCGGGTTTCGCGATCAAATCGCGGATGTCCGAACAGGGCAGATTGCCCAAATAACCGGTAAAATCATTGATGCGCTGAATACATAAGTGCGCATTTGACTTTACGGCGTCCACTTTCTCGGCGCGGAGATAGTGGACCAAGCCGCTCTTGGTCTGCTTGGTCTTCAGCTCGACCAAAACGGTTATTTCCTTTCCCTTATCTGCTTCGGTTGCGCCGAAGACATAAAGGTTAAGGATCCCTCCGGAAACGGATTTGGGCATTGAAAAATACGAAGCAATGCCCTTGCCTGCCCCTCCTACGGCCAAACTGTTTAAAAGGCCCATAGGACCTTTCACTACATTTTCTGCGGGCTGAACCGGGGTTTTCAGCTCCGCATTTCTGTTCATCCAGGTCTGCGCGAGCACAGGCCCGAAAATTACTTCACGGCGCACGTTGCCCGCGTTTGCCAGTTTGTGCGCCTCGGCCGCAGCCACTGTGAGGGCCGCAATCTCGTCTACGGCCGCTGTTACTTCGTGGCCGATTCTCTCAGAACATGAGCGGCACGTTCTGGCCAGCTCTGTTTTCTCGCCTCCGCACACCGGGCAGCCTTTGCCCTTGTGCAGAATTTCCGCTTTCAAAACTATTGCCCCATTATTCATGGGACACCTCCTTATAACAGGTTTTACAACCTTTCCACTCAAAGAGTGGATGTAAAGATCATTCTCTAAAAACGAAAATCCAGAAATCTGGATTCCCGCTTTCGCGAAAATCCAGATTTCTGGATTTTCGCGAAAGCGGGAATGACGACTTTTTTCTGTCATCCTGAACTTGCCTGCCCCGCTAGCGGAGCTAGCCGGGGATTCAGGATCTGTGTTTATAATTATTTGTTAAAATTTAATTCCTTTTTTTTCTTTGCATTTCCTAAACCCATAATCCTTATAAGGACATTTCTGGCCCCCGCTTGCGCAATCGCACAATTCCGACTCTTCAGTTGATATTCCGTAAATGACGAAACGGATAATATTATTAAACGGCAACTTAGTCGCTTCGGTTTTATTCAACGCTTCCGAGCCGTTTAAAAATGAATTTAAGGACCTATGGTAAAACCAGAACGGCAGTAATTGATTCTTGCCTTCAAATTTTAATTTATCTATTTCAATCGGCTTATTATAGCTTCTTAATTCCAGTTCTTTTTTTCTTATAGCCGCGACAATTTCTCTTAAATCAATCCTGTGGTATTTATTGGTCAGAATTATAACATGTCCGCTTGACCTTTTCTGGATAACAACGGAAAAATTATCGGTTGTTATCGCGTAATTGGCGACCTGAGCGTTATCCGATTCAATAATCGCGATTTTTAATTTTTTCTGATTTCTTTTTACTTTTAAAATCTTGGCTTTTGTTTCGTATTCCTTCTTTACTCCGATATGCCATTCTTTTTGGCCTTCCTGCAGGCAATGAATATACTGGAACGCTAAACTAACTACTTCAGCCGGCTTAACATTCTGCTTATGCAAACATTTAATTATATAAGCTAAATCTCCATAGCGGTTGTGTAATCCTTCTAAATCATCTTCCCTGACGTAAGCAAGTAAAGCCGATAATTCCGGCCTAGATTCAATGCCTAAATATTTGGCGACTCTGCAAGTAGCGGTTTCTTTTCTGTCAGCGCTATCGTGATGGTCAAATAAGCCGCCGCCGATATCTATCATTAAAACTCCTTCAAAATTAAATTTTTCCATTTCAGCCGCGCTGGGATTATGACTGTTTTCCCAAAAAATTATTTTCGCCGAATTAATTCCCGGATATTTTTCCTGTCCATATTGCCCCAAAAGATAAATTGCGGCGATAGGGTCTAAATGCGGCTTGTTTGGTATTAAAATTTTTTTGACTTCCATATAAATCTCTTTTTTCTAAATTATATATTAATAACATAGAATTGTAAATCTGTCAAGCCAACGACCCTTGGGTATACTATACCTGTTGGAACAAGAATATAATTAAAGTATTAATTATTAACTCTTGTTCTATGATTGCACTATTAAACCAAATCCCGTCGGAGGCCCAAATTCGAAAGCATTTAAGAAGAATTAT
>Ga0233425_10000697_pt1 | contig 83863 bp, 70 predicted proteins | sample Watercolumn_Towu_2_FD_181712 | JGI IMG/M metagenome (GOLD analysis project Ga0233425, IMG submission 181712) | Freshwater microbial communities from Lake Towuti, South Sulawesi, Indonesia - Watercolumn_Towuti2014_140_MG | ecosystem: Environmental > Aquatic > Freshwater > Lake | place...
AACCGACCTTAACCGGAGAATCGCCGATGACCGCCGCAAGCCGCTCGCTCGCTACGGCGCTATGAAAAGCGCGCTTCGCGAGCGGCTTGCTCCCGCCAAGCTACACCACCAGCGGGGACACGACCTTTTTTTTACCCCGGCGCCCGCCGCGGCAAGAAAATTCCCGCAAGAAAATTCCCGTCGGCGCGACGCGCAAAATGCGTTATGCAGCGAAGGCGCGGCGGGACCGCGAAGCATTCGAAAAAAACATTGGCGCGGCGAGGAAAGCCGGTGATCCAAGACCTCGTCGGCCGCGTAGGAAGGCGTATGAATGCCGCAACATTCACCCTTGCTCCGGATTGGCTCTGGTTCGCGCGCCGTCTTCCGGGAGGGCGCGGCGTGACCCGGCGCGCCGACCAAGGCGAAAGGCTCGCCCCCGACGAGGCGGCGCGGCTCATCGCCTCCATCGCCCGCACGGGCGACAAGGCGGCTTTCGCCAGGCTGTTCGACTATTTCGCGCCGCGCCTGCGCGCCTATCTGCTGCGCCTCGGGACGGCCGCGAACGCCGCAGACGAACTTGTTCAGGAGACCATGCTGCGGGTGTGGCGCAAAGCCAGGCAATTCGAGCCCGCGTCCGGCTCGGCGTCAAGCTGGGTGTTCGTGATCGCCCGCAATCTGCGCGTCGACCGGATGCGGCGCGAGCGGTCGCCGCTCCCCGAGGCGGCGGACCCGAGCGGCGAGCCGGACGCGGATCCCGGCGGCGAGGCCGCGCTGATCGGCGCGGAGCGGCGGGAGCGGCTGCGCGAGGCGCTGCGGGCGCTGCCAGAGGAGCAGGCGCGGATTCTGCGCCTGTCCTATTTCGAGGATCGGCCGCACGCCGAAATCGCGCAAGAGCTCGGCGTTCCGCTGGGCACGGTCAAATCACGCGCGCGTCTCGCCGTCGCCCGGCTGCGCGCCCTGCTGGACGATCTCGCATGACCATCCTGCGGCACTTGAGCGACGAAACGCTGCTCCGCCTCGCGGCGGGAACGCTCGATCCGGGCCTCGCTCTCGTCGCGCGCGCGCATCTCGCGGTCTGCCCCGAGTGCCGTGCGGCGCTTGCGGCCTACGAAGAGATCGCCGGGGCCTGTCTCGACGCCATCGAGCCCGAGCCGTGTCCGGCGGACGCTCTGTCGCGGGCGCTCGCGGCGCTCGAGGGCGAGAGCGCGCCGCCGCCTTCCGCGCGCCTTGCCGCGGTGCTCGCGCCCAGCGTTCTGGACGGGATCGTGCTGCCGGCGGCGCTCTCGGGACTTGCGATCGAGCCGCGGCGCTGGATCGCGCCCGGCGTTTATGCGCGGCGCGTCGCCGTTCCCGGGGCGGGCGCCGCGCGGGTCGCCCTGCTCGAACTTGCGCCCGGCGTCGCCATCCCGGAGCACGGCCATGAGGGGATGGAGATGACGCTGGTGCTGCGCGGCGCCTACAGCGACGCCTTGGGCCGCTGCGCGGCCGGCGACGTGACGGAAGCCGACGAAGAGGTTTCGCACGGTCCCCGCGTCGAGGCGGACGCGGCCTGCGTGTGCCTCGTCGCCTTCGACGGGCGCGCCCGGCCCAAGAACCTGTTCGCGCGCCTCTATCAGTCGGTCCGCGACATATGAGGGCCGGCCGCCTCGGGATGCGAGGCGCGTTGGCGGCCTTGGTTCTCTTCGCGGGCGCGATCTTCGCCGATCCCGGCGCGGCGCTCAATGCGCTCGCCGCCTTCGGGCCGGCGCCGGTCGTCGTAAACGCCGCCTACGGCCCGTCCCCGCGCCAGCGCCTTGACGCCTATCCGCCGGCGGGCGGCGTTACGAAGGCGCCCGTTATCGTCTTCTTCTACGGGGGAAGCTGGAGTTCGGGCGCCAAGGAGGAGTTCCGCTTCCTCGCCTCGGCGCTGGCCGCCCGGGGTCTTGCGGTCGTTACGCCGGATTACGGACTTTACCCCGCCGCGCGTTTTCCCGCCTTTCTCGAAGACGGCGCGCGCGCCGCGCGCTGGGCGAAGGACAACGCCGCGCGCTTTGGCGGCGATCCCGAACGCCTGTTTCTCATGGGCCATTCCGCCGGCGCCCATATTGCGGCGATGCTGGCGCTCGATGCGCGCTGGCTCGCGGCGGTCGGCATGACTCCGAAGCGCGACTTATTGGGCGCGATCGGCCTTGCCGGCCCCTATCGTTTCGCTCTCGACACCGAACTGCTGCGCGGCGTCTTCGGCGCAGTCGAAGAAGCCGCGACGCAGCCCGTGAACTTCGTTTCGCCCGACGCGCCGCCGATGCTGCTCCTGACTGGGGCGGAAGACGCCACCGTGCGTCCCCGCAATGCGACGGAACTGGCCGCTCGGCTGCGGGCCGCCGGCGCGAGCGCGACGCTCGCGGTCTACCCGCGCGTCGGCCATTTGGGGCTGATCGGGGCGCTCTCTCCGGCGCTGCGTTTTCTCGCGCCGGTTCTCGACGATATCTGCGCCTTCGTCGCGACGGCCTCGACGCCCGCCGCGCCGGGGGTTAAGGACGAATGATCCGGCGCCATCGACGAGGCCGAACATGTCCGACCCCTACGATCTCATCGTCATCGGCGGCGGGCCGGGCGGCTATGTCGCCGCCGTCCGCGCCGCGCAACTGGGCCTCAAGACCGCGCTGGTCGAATGCGAGCATCTGGGCGGGATCTGCCTCAACTGGGGCTGCATTCCCACGAAGGCGCTGCTGCGCTCGGCCGAAATCTACCGCAATGCGCTGGCGGGCGCGCAGTTCGGCGTGACTTTGAGCGGCGCCCCGGGCTTCGACGCCGCGCGAATCATCGCCCGCTCGCGCGAAACCGCCGCCCGGCTGAGCGCCGGCGTCGCCTTCCTCATGAAGAAGAACGCGATCGACGTGATCTGGGGGGAGGCGACCATCGCCGCCCCGGGCGAAATCCGCGTCGAAAAGCCGAAGAAGCTTCCCGTCGCGCCGCAGGCGCCGGCGCCGAAAACGGCTTTGGGAGAAGGCGTCTACCGCGCAAGACATCTCATCGTCGCCACCGGCGCGCGCCCGAAGGCTCTGCCCGGCCTCGCGCCGGACGGGCTGCTCGTCTGGACCTATTTCGAGGCGCTCAATCCGCCGGCCTTCCCGAAATCGCTGCTCGTCGTCGGCGCCGGCGCCATCGGCGTCGAATTCGCGTCCTTCTACCGGACCTTCGGCGTCGAGGTGACGCTCGTGGAGGCGGCGCCGCGCATCCTCCCCAACGAGGACGCGGAGATCGCCGCGCTCGCGCACAAGGCTTTTGCGAAGCAAGGCGTGGCCATTCATGCGGCGACGACGGTTGCGGGCGTCGAGAAGAAGGCCGAGAGCGTCGTCGCGACGCTGAAGGGCGAAGGTGCGCCGCCGACGCTGGAGGTCGAACGCGTCCTCTCCGCCGCAGGCGTCGCCGCCAATATCGAATATCTCGGGCTGGAGGCGCTGGGCGTCAAAATCGAGCGCGGCGTCGTCGCGACGGACGGGCTCGGGCGCACCAATGTTGCGGGCGTCTACGCCATCGGCGACGTAGCGGGCGGCCCAATGCTGGCGCACAAGGCCGAGCACGAAGGCGTCGCCTGCGTCGAGGCCATCGCCGGGCTCGCGGCGCATCCGCTCGACAAGGCGATGGTTCCGGCCTGCACCTATTGCCATCCGCAGATCGCCTCGGTCGGCCTGACGGAGGAAAAGGCCAGGGCGGCGGGCCATGAGGTCAAGGTCGGCCGCTTTCCCTATCTCGGCAACGGCAAGGCCGTCGCCATGGGCGAGCCGGAGGGTCTGGTCAAGACGATCTTCGACGCCAAGAGCGGACGCCTGCTCGGCGCGCATCTCATTGGCGCCGAGGCGACGGAGCTGATCCATGGTTTCGTTGTCGCGATGAATCTGGAGACGACGGAAGAGGAACTGATGCGCACGGTCTTCCCACATCCGACGCTGTCCGAAACGATGCACGAGAGCGTGCTCGCGGCGTATGGGCGAGCGATCCATATTTGATGCGAAATCGGCCGAAATCCGCATGACGCCTGCGCGACGGACCTTCCGTTTCGCGCCGTCGCCGAACGGCTATCTGCATCTCGGCCACGCCTGTTCGGCACTGCTGAATTTCGATCTCGCTCAGCAATGCGGCGGACGCTTTCTGCTGCGCATCGAGGACATCGACCAAGGGCGCGCCCGTCCCGAATTCGAGGCGGCGATCTATGAAGACCTCGCCTGGCTGGGCCTGACATGGGAGCCCCCCGTGCGCCGCCAGTCCGAGCATTTCGAGGACTACGCCGAGGCGCTGGCGGCGCTCGACGCGCTCGGCCTGCTTTACGCCTGCGATTGCAAGCGCTCGGACATCGCCCGCGCCGCGGCGGAGCGGCCCGGCTGGCCGCGCGACCCCGACGGCGCGCCGCTATATCCGAGAACCTGCCGCGCCAAAGGAGGCGTTTCCCTGCGCCGCCCGGCTCGCGAAGTCTTGCAGGCGGGCGGGATTGCGCTGCGGCTCGACATGGCCAAGGCCGCCGCGCTTGCGGGGCGGAGCCTCTCCTGGCGCGAGCGAGGCGCGGACGGCGTGGAGCGAATAGTCGAAGCCCATCCCGCGCAATGGGGCGACGTGGTTCTGGCGCGCAAGGACACGCCCGCAAGCTATCATATTGCCGTCGTCGTGGACGACGCGCTGCAGGGCGTCACCGACGTCGTGCGCGGCGCGGACCTCTATCGCGCGACGGGCCTGCATCGGCTGCTGCAGCGCCTGCTCGGCTTGCCCGAGCCCCTCTACCGCCACCATGCGCTGCTGCGCGACGCGGCGGGCGGGAAACTGTCGAAAAGCGGCTCGTCCAAGCCGCTGCGCGCCTTGAGGGCGGAAGGGATGACGGCGAGAGAGGTCTTGCGCTTGGCGCGCGCGTCCTGAGACCGCGTCACGCGTCGGCGGCGGCCGGCTCCGGCGCGCGCGCGGTTCTTTTCGGCGCAATCGCCCGCAGCCGTTCGATTCGCGTCATCGTGAACAGGCCGAAGGGCGGCAACGCGCGTCGCTCCAGCAGCCGAACGTCCTTTCGGCTCGCGATCCAGTCGCCGATGATCTCCCAGGGAAACTCCGGCCGCCAGCCGAGCTTGGACGCGAAACGCCGGCCCAGCCACGCCCCCAGTTCGGCGAGCGGCGCGTCGTCCTTGCTCACGTGATTGACGAGAATGATCTCGCCGCCCGGCCGCACGACTCGCGCGATCTCGTCCAGCATCGCCTCGGGCTCGGGCGCGACGGTGAGCACATAGGGCGCGACCGCGCAACCGAAGGCTGCGTCGGAGAAGGCCATCCGCGTCGCGTCCATGCGCGCCAGTCCGACGACCTGCGAGAGATTCTCCCCTTCGACGCGACGCGCCGCCCGCCGCAGCATGGGCTCCGACAGATCGACCCCGACGATCTCCGTCCGCCGTTCGAACATCGGCAGTTCCAGCCCGGTCCCGACGCCGACGTCGAGGATCGGGCCGGCGCATCGCGACGCGGCGGCGGCCGCGGCCCGGCGGCCGGGATGCAGGAGCGTCGCGAAGGCGAGGTCATAAATCGGCGCCCAGCGCGCATAGGCGGCTTCGACATCTTGGTTGTCGATCGCGTGCTCCAGCGGATGAAACAGGCGGGAGGTCTCGCTCATCGCAATCCTTTTCCGCCGGCGAGGGGCCGGCGCGACGGCGGACGCGTCGCGAGCGCGCGGCTCGCCGGCTCGACGCAAGCGATAAAGCCGCCTCCGAGCACACGCGCACCGCCGCCCGCGCCGTCATAGAAGACGCAGGCCTGACCCGGCGACACGCCGAATTCGCCGTCCGCGAACGCCACATGGGCGCGCGCGCCGTCGCGGGCCGTCAGCGTCGCGGGAACCGGCGGGCGGGTCGAGCGCACGCGCGCCAGGACGTGAAGGCCGGCGGCGGGCAGGTCGTGGAACTCGCCCGGTCCGATCCAGTTCACGTCGCGCAGTTCGACGGCGCGCGTCTCCAGGGCTTCGCGGGGGCCGACGACGACTTCCGCCTTGGCGGCGTCGATGCGGACCACGAACAGCGGTTCGGCCGCGCGTCCGGCCGGCGCCGCGCCGAGACCGAGCCCGCGCCGCTGGCCGATGGTGTAGTGAATGACCCCCGCGTGGCGTCCGAGCACGCGGCCGTCGACATGGACAATATCGCCGGGCACGGCGGCGCCGGGCGCGAGCTCTTCGACGACGTCCGCATAGCGGCCGCTCGGCACGAAGCAGATGTCCTGGCTGTCCGGCTTGTCCGCCACGTCGAGGCCGAAGCGCCGCGCGAGCGCGCGGGTTTCGTCCTTCGTGTAGTCGCCGAGCGGAAAGCGCAGCATCTTGAGCTGCTCCCGCGTCGTGGCGAACAGGAAATAACTCTGATCGCGCGAGGCGTCGCGGGCGCGAAAAAGCGCGCGTCCGCCCAGGCCGTCGTCGCGCGAGGCGATGTAATGGCCGGTCGCCAGCAGATCCGCGCCGAGATCCTTGGCCGTCTCGAACAGATCGGCGAATTTGATGAACCGATTGCAGGCGATGCAGGGAACCGGCGTTTCGCCGCTGGCGTAGCTCGCCGCAAAACCGTCGATCACCTTCTCGCGGAATCGGCTTTCGTAGTCCAAAACGAAATGCGGAATGCCGAGTAGGGCGGCGACGCGGCGCGCGTCGGCGATGTCCCGGCCGGCGCAGCAGGCGCCCTTGCGGTGCGTGGCTTCGCCATGGTCGTAGAGCTGCAGCGTCACGCCGACGACGTCATAGCCCTGCTCTTTGAGCAGAGCGGCGACGACGCTGGAGTCGACCCCGCCGGACATGGCGACGACGACGCGGGTTTCGCCCGGCGGCCTCGGCGCGTTCAGACTATCGAGGACGCAGGGACCGACTGTCATCAGGAGGGGCCGTGGGCAACATCCGCCAATAGGGCCGTCTTCGCGCGAAAGGCGCGCGGCCGCCGTTTTCGTCTCGCCTATAAAGCATTATCCCGCGCGCCGCGCAATCGCCGCCTCGCCGCCGGAGCGGGGCCGGTTTGAATTGCGGCGCGAGCGGCGTTAGATGATCGGCGAAAGGGCGGCGCGCGAGGGCGAACGGCCGCGCCGGCGGAGACTTTCTTGCCCCATTCCATCACCCAAGCCATCGAGGCGATCGCGCGCGGCGAAATCGTCGTCGTGACCGACGACGACGACCGCGAGAACGAAGGCGATCTCGTCGTCGCCGCCGCATTGTGCACGCCCGAGAAGATGGCCTTCGTCATCCGCCACTGCTGCGGGATCGTCTGCGCGCCCGTGACGCTCGAAGACGCCCGGCGGCTCCACCTCGCGCCCATGGTCGCGGCCAACGACGCGCCGCTCGGCACCGCCTTTACGGTCTCGGTCGACGTGCGGCGCGGGCTCACCACCGGCATTTCCGCCGAGCAGCGCTGCAACACCGTGCGCGCGCTGGCGAACGGCAATATGGGCGCCGCGGATTTCGTGCGCCCGGGCCATGTGTTTCCGCTGATCGCCAAGGACGGCGGCGTGCTGATGCGCTCCGGCCATACGGAGGCGGCCGTCGACCTCTGCCGCCTCGCCGGCCTGCCGCCGGTGGGCGTCATCTGCGAACTCGCCAACGACGACGGCACGGTGATGACTGGCGGCGAAGTGGCGGACTTCGCGCGCGAACACGGGTTGAAGCTGGTTTCCGTCGCCGACCTCATCGCCTATCGGCAGGCGCGCGAAAAGCTGGTCGAGCGGGTCGCGACCTTTCCGGTGCAGACGGAGGCGGGCGAACTCGTCGGACACGCCTATGTCACGCCCTTCGACAGCGTGCAGCATTTCGCCTTCGTGATGGGCGGCGTCGGCGACGGGCGCGACGTGCCGGCGCGGCTGCATCGCGCCGACATTCTCGCCGACGTGTTCGGCGGCGCGCAGACCATCAGGAAGACGCTGGCGCGCTTTGCGCGCGAAGGGCGCGGCGTGCTGGTCTATTTGCGCGACGGCGCCGCGGGCGTGCCGGCCAACATCGTCGGCCCGGGCGCCGAAAACGCGGAAGAGACGCGGAAACGCCAGTGGTTCGACGTCGGCCTCGGCGCGCAGATTTTGAAGGATTTGGGCGTTTCCTCGATCCGCCTGCGCTCGTCCTCGGCGAAACCGCGCGCCTATGTGGGGCTCTCGGGGTTTGGGATCGAAATCACGGCGGTGGAGCCGGTGGAATAGCGGGCGCACGAGGGGCGCGGCGTCTCTTTGCGGAGACTGTATACTCTCGCCGATTCGCCCTTGGGGACAAGAGCCCATGACCCTGACCGACGCAGCGCCCGCCAAGCTTCGACGCGACTGTCCAGTCTGCGGCGCTGCGGCGGCGACGGCGGAGCTTTTCATAGACCGAAATATCGATCCGTCGCGGCTGAGCCGGTCGAGCTTCGCCTCGCGCAAGACCCCGGAGTTCATGAACCATCGGCTGATGCGCTGCAAAGGCTGCGACCTCGTCTTCGCCGACGAGCCGCCGTCGCAGGGCGAGCTGGCGCTGGCCTATCACCAGGCCGACTACGACAGTTCGCAGGAGGCCGACGCCGCCGCCGCCACCTATGTCGGCGCGCTCGCGCCGCTGCTGGCGCGACTGCGGCAGCGCGGGGGAGCCCTCGAAATCGGCGCCGGCACCGGCGTCTTTCTGCAAAAGCTCGTCGATGCGGGGTTTGCGGACGTCATTGGCGTCGAGCCTTCGCCGGCGGCGATCGACGCTGCGCCGGCGCATCGGCGCGGCTGGCTGAAGCAGGGCGTCTTCGAAGACAAGGACTTCGAGCCGGCGTCCTTCGATTTCGTTTGCTGTTTCATGACGATGGAGCATGTGCGCGACCCGGATGTCGTCGCTCGCGCCGCCCTGGCGCTGCTACGGCCCGGCGGCGCCTTCGCCGTGGTCGTTCACGATCATCGCGCTTTGGTCAATCGCGTCCTCGGCGCCCGCTCGCCGATCATCGACATTCAGCATATGCAGCTTTTTTCCCGCCGCAGCGTCGCGCGGCTACTGTCGGAAGCGGGCTTCGACGACGTGCGGGTCAAGAGCTTCGCCAACCGCTATCGGCTCGATTACTGGCTGCGGCTGACGCCGGCGCCCGCGCCGATAAAGGACGCGGCCCAGCGGCTCTTGGCTCTGACGGGCCTCGGTCGCGTCGCGTTCTCCGCCAATGTCGGAAACCTGATGGCCTGGGGCGTCAAAAAGGCGTGAGCGCCGCGGGTAGTCGATCCCGCGGCGCGATTATCTTAGATCACCACCACCTTCGTGCCGACCTTCACGCGGTGGTAGAGGTCGATGGCGTCGATGTCGCGCATGCGGATGCAGCCCGAGGACACGCCCTGGCCGATCTTCTCGGGCTCATTGGTGCCGTGGATGCGGTACATCGAGTCCTTGCCGTTCTGATAGAGATACAGCGCGCGCGAACCGAGCGGATTGTCCGGGCCGCCGGGCAGGCCGCCGGCGTCCGCCGTCGGCTGGAGATGCGGCCAGCGGGCCAGCATGTCCTTGGGCGGCATCCAGCGCGGCCATTCCTGCATCCCGCCGACATAGGCGCGGCCGGTCCAGCCCATCGCGTCCTGGCCGGAGGCGACGCCGTAGCGGATCGCCTTGCCGCCCGGCTGGATGAAATAGAGGAAGTGATTGCGCGAATCGACGACGATGGAGCCGACCGGCTCGCTCGTCTTATAGTCGACCTGGTACCGCTCAAATTCCGAAGGAATCGAAGCTTTGGGCGCGAGCGCCAGGAACTCCGCGTCGCGCGCGGAGAGTTTCGGGTCGGGCGTGCGCAGGCCCGTGTTGCAGCCCGCAAGAGCCGCCGCGACAAGCGCCAGCGCGAGAGTGGTCCTCAAATTCATCGACAAGCTCCTTTCCGCCCTCAAGGATGAAACCTGGGTTCGCCGCGAAGGCGACGGGTGACTCTTCACTTACCACGTTCTTGCGCCATTTGGCCGCGTCCGCGGAATTATTCTCCCACTGTGGCGCCCAAGCCACGCGACGGCGCGAAGGCCAGGAAAATCCTCGGTCTGCGCATGGCTCGCGGATTTTCGTGGACATCGGCGAAACAAGATTCGATGTTCGCTTCCCGCCATCCTCTCTAAGCGGCGAAACGGTGAAGTCTCTTCTCGTCACCCATTGCAGCGGTCTTGCGCACGACATGGGCGCCGGGCATCCGGAGCGTCCGGATCGCCTGCGCGCGATCGAGCACGCGCTGGCGGACGAGAGATTTCGCGCGCTCATGCGTGTCGAAGCGCCGGCCGCGACAGAAGAGGCGCTGACCCGCGTGCATCCCGACGTTTATCTGCGCCTGCTCGAAGAGGCGGCGCCGCGCCAGGGCCTGACCGCGCTCGACGCCGACACCGCCATGTGTCCGGCGACCCTCGAGGCGGCGCTTCGTGCGGCGGGCGGCGCCGTCGCGGCGGTCGACGCGGTGATGGGCGGGGAGGCCGACAACGCCTTCGTCGCCATGCGCCCGCCGGGCCATCACGCCGGAGCGCGCAACCCCATGGGCTTCTGCTTCATGAACAATATCGCCGTCGCCGCGCGCCACGCCCGCGCCGCGCACGGCGCCGAGCGGGTCGCCATCGTCGATTTCGACGTGCATCACGGCAACGGCACGCAGGAGATTTTCTGGGCGGACAAGGATGTGTTGTTCTGCTCGACGCATCAGTGGCCGTTCTACCCGGGCACCGGCGCGCGCGGCGAAACCGGGGAGCACGGCACGATTGTCAACGCGCCGCTGTTTTCCGGTTCGACCGGCGACGCCTTCGCCGAGGCGCTCGCCGACGTGATTCTCCCCCGCGTGAAAGGTTTTGCGCCGGACCTGATCTTGATCTCGGCCGGCTTCGACGCGCATGAGGACGACCCGCTGGGCGGTCTGCGCCTCAAGGAGCAGGATTTCGGCGACGCCACCAAGCGGCTGATGGAGATCGCCGACCGCTGCTGCAAGGGGCGGGTCGTGTCGCTCTTAGAAGGCGGCTACGATCTCGACGCGCTCGGCCGCTGCGCGGCGGCGCATGTGACGGCGCTGATGGGGGGGTAAAAGCAAGCCGGAGGCTCGCAAACTCGACGCCTTGGCGAGGCGTCAGCCCTGCCGCGCCTTGTAGCGCTTCTGCACCTTGTTGATGACGTAGACGCGGCCCTTGCGGCGCACGATCTGGTTGGCGCGGTGGCGCGAACGCAGAGATTTCAGAGAGTTGCGGATTTTCATCGGGTCGGTCCTCGGCAAAACACATCTAGCCGGGGTAGACGCCCAGCGCTTCGTCGGGGCGGGATATGCCAAATTTCCCGCTCGCGATCAAGGCGTAGACGCCGCCTTTTCCGCCGGCGCGTCGGGATAGGGTTCGGGGGCGGAGAAATTGGCGGGCGCCTCTCCGCTCAGCGTTCCCAGAAAGGCGACGATCGCCGCCGCGTCGGCGTCGGCGATGTCTGCGCCGAGCTGGACCTTGCCCATGACCTTCACGGCGCGGTCGAGCGCGGCAACCGAACCGTCGTGGAAATAGGGCGTGGTCTTGGCCACATTGCGCAGGCTCGGAACCTTGAAGACGTAAAGGTCGAAATCGTCCTTGGTCACCTCGGCGCGGCCTCTGTCCGGTTCGGCGACGCCGGTCTCCTTCCAGTAGTCCCCGCGCAGACCGAATTTCTTGAGCTCCGCGCCGCCGAGGCCCGGCCCGCCGTGACAGCCCGCGCAGCCAAGATCGACGAACTTGCGCAGCCCCGCTTGTTCGGTCTCGTTCAGCGCCGTGAAGTCGCCGTCGAGGAAATGGTCGAATTTCGAGGGCGTCAGCAGGGTGCGCTCAAAGGCGCCGATCGCCGCGCCCCAGTTCTTGGAGTTGACCGGCTCCTTGTCGAAGGGGAACGCCTTGGCGAAGGCCTGAACATAGCCGGGAACAGCCTTCAGCCGGTTCATCGCGGTCTCATAGTCGGGATTGCCGAAGGTCGCCGGTCCGAGCAGCGATTTTTCCGCCTGCTCCTCCAGCGATTCGCGATCGCCGCGCCAGTGTTGTTTGGAATTCAGCGCTGCGTTGAACACGGTCGGCGCATTGCGCGCGTTGGTCGCGCCCTCGAAGCCGACGGATTTTTCGAGCCCGTCGGCGCCATGCCGCTCCGGCTGATGGCAATGGGAGCAGCTCACAGCGCCGTCCGCGGAAACGCGATTTTCGAAGAACAGCCGGCGTCCGAGATCGAGCCGCGCGGCGCCGTTCGGCATGTCCTTGATCGGCGGAACGACGGGCAGCGGCTGAAAATTCGCGCGCGCGTCGTTCATGAGCGTGACGATTTTCGCCAGTTGCTCTTGCGGCGTCTCGGCGCGGGCCGGCTCCCCGGCGCCAGGCGAAACGGCCAGGCCGGCGCAGATCAGACCGACGAACGCGCCTCTACGCATGATTCCCTCGCACCCTTTAGGTCATACCGATCCGGCTGATCGCTTCCCGGCGTCATTCCTTAGGCTTCGCGAAGCGAAGAACCCGGAATCCAGGGGCAAACCCACATATCCTCTGATATTCCAGCCGTTCTTCTGGATTCCGGGTCGAGGCTTCGCCTCGCCCGGAATGACAGCGGCAGGCGAACGGATCAACCGGATTCGGTATCACGCGCCGCAAAGCGCTGCTTCCCCAGGGCCGAGCGCTCTCCGGCCGGGCTCGCCATTGTCAGAGCCGTTCAGCGCGGACGCACAAAGCAACGAGCCGGCGAACGAAGCCGCGAGCGCCGATAGACACAGCGCCCGGCTTCCTTGCCGGCTCGAGAGCTTATCGCAGACGCGCGCGGCTTGCGCGCGGCGCCGTTTCCGCGAGGGTTAGAACTCGGCGGACTCGTAGGCGGTGATTTCCATGCCCACGCAAACCTCGACAATCTCAGGGGTCGTCCAAGCCATTGTTGTTTCCTCCGTTAGGGCCGATGAACCGTCGCCGCGCCCCGTCTGTTCCGCGCGCGCCGCCGAAAGGCCGCGTCCCGCCGGCGGGTTCGAGCTTGCCGTTTCTCTATCATGGCGGCGATGGGCGCGCAATTCGCCTTTCGTCGCCTTTCCTCTCTCACGGCGGCTCGCTCCAGAAATAGTGCCACACCCCGTCCTCGGCGATGGCGAGCCGCATGGCGCGCGGGCGCCCCTCGGCGTTCGAAACCGCAAGATCGGCGAAGCGCACGCAGGCCCATTGCGCCGCCGCTTCGTCCAAACCGGCCCGCGGGGCGGGAGCGCGGGCGAAAGCCGGCCATTCGTAAAGAACAAAGGGGCCGCGCACGATTTTCACATAGGGCTGCGCCAGGACGGCGCGCACGAGCGTAAGAATTTCGCGGCCCTTGCCGTCGAAGGACAGGGATTTGAGGATGTCGATCGGATCGGTCCCGGCCGGATGCTTGCCGCCGCGTTCGAACAGCGGGCGCACTTCGTTCCAGTCGATGGGAATGCGCAGCGCCTCGACGTCGCCTTTGGCGGCGGCGGCAAGGATTTTCTCTCTGATCGCCGCCACCGGCCGGGGCAGCGCGGCGAAATCGGCCGAGGGCGGCGAAATGTTCTCGACGGGCGCGGCGGCCGGCGGTCTGGCGCGGCGGGTCATGGCGACGCCGAGCCCGAGACAGAGCTGGCGCGATGGCGCGCCATGGCGAAAAACATTCGAACTCCCTGGGCCTCAGCGCCTATACTCATCGTCATGACCGACCTTTTTCAAGCCGCCCGGCTCGACGACGCCGCGCCGCGCCCGCTCGCCGACCGGCTGCGCCCCCGCCGCCTCGACGACGTTGCCGGCCAGGACCATCTCCTCGGGCCGGACGGCGCGCTGACGCGGCTCGTGCGCGCGGGCTCGCTCGGCTCGCTCATCTTGTGGGGGCCGCCCGGCACAGGCAAGACCACCGTCGCGCGCCTCCTCGCCAAGGAGACGAACCTCGCCTTCGTGCAGATTTCGGCGATCTTTTCCGGCGTCGCCGAACTCAAGAAGGTTTTCGACGCGGCGCGGGCGCGCCGCGCGGCGGGGCAAGGCACGCTGCTCTTTGTCGACGAAATCCACCGCTTCAACCGCGCGCAGCAGGACAGCTTTCTTCCCGTCATGGAGGACGGCACGATCACCCTGATCGGCGCGACCACGGAAAATCCGTCCTTCGAACTCAACGCCGCGCTGCTCTCTCGCGCCCGTGTGCTGACCTTCAGGCGGCTCGACGAAGCGGCCATCGAAAAGCTGCTCGCGCGCGCCGAAGCGGAGGAAGGCAAGCCCTTGCCGCTCGACGCCGACGCCCGCGCGGCGCTCGTCGCCATGGCCGACGGCGACGGCCGCGCGGCGCTGACCCTCGCCGAGGAAATCCGCCGCGCCGCGCGCGAAGGCGAGACACTGGACCGCGCCGCTCTTGCAAAGGTGACGCAGCGGCGCGCGCCGATCTACGACAAGGCGCAGGAAGGCCATTACAATCTCATCAGCGCGCTGCATAAATGCGTGCGCGGCTCCGATCCCGACGCCGCGCTCTACTATTTCGCGCGGATGTTGGAGGCCGGCGAAGACCCGCTGTTCCTGGCGCGCCGCATCGTGCGCATGGCGGTCGAAGACATCGGCCTCGCCGATCCGCAGGCGCTCGTCATCGCCAATGCGGCGAAGGACGCCTATGATTTTCTCGGCAGCCCGGAGGGCGAACTGGCTTTGGCGCAGGCGGTGATCTATGTGGCGACCGCGCCCAAATCCAACGCGGCGTACGTCGCTTACAAGGGGGCGCGGCGTCTCGCCGAGAGGCATGGCTCGCTCATGCCGCCGCGAATCATTCTCAACGCGCCGACCAAGCTGATGCGCGAAGAGGGCTGCGGCGCCGGCTACGAATACGATCACGATTCGGCCAACGCCTTTTCCGGGCAAAACTACTGGCCGGAAACGCTGGCGCCCCAAAAGCTTTACGCGCCGGCCCCGCGCGGTTTCGAGCGAGACATCGCCAAGAGGCTGGACTATTGGGAGAGACTGCGGAGGGAGCGGGGCGGGTAATTCCCTTCTCCCGTGGAACGGGAGAAGGTGGCCCTCGCCATAGGGCGTCGAAAGACGCCCGTCTTTCGACGGGCTATGAGCGAGGGTCGGATGAGGGCTTGCCGTCCGTGTCCAGCCGAGCGCCGGCGTTTCTTAGCTTAATCGATGCGTATCAATGGATTATCGGCCCTCATCCGACCCGGCTTCGCCGGGCCGCCTTCTCCCGCTCTGCGGGAGAAGGGACGGGCCCAACCCTGTTGCGGAATTGTCACGCGCGCGGACAAAGCGCCCTCGAGATAGACAAAACGGCTATTGCCCCGTTGACCCTGTCGGCGATTCGCTTCTAACTCGGGGGCATCGGCGCAAGCGTTCGCTCTTCGCCAGTCTGCGGCCCCGGTCGTCGGGGTTTGGCGGGAGCGGGCGGACCGACTCGACGAAGGCTACTCCGACTACAGAAGGCGCAATCCCATGAACAAACTCTCGCTTGCCGGCCTCGCGCTGGCGCTTTCCGCCGGATCGGCGCTGGCCGCCGATCTGCCCCGCTACAAGGCTCCTCCGCCGCCCCCGCCGCCCATGTTCAGCTGGACCGGCCTTTATGCGGGCGTGAACGTCGGCTATGGTTTCGGCGCGGGCGGTCCCGGAATTGGCGTGCAGGAATACGCCGGTTTTCAGCCCGTCGGCGCAGCGGTCGTCGCGCTCGGCGGCGCCGGGTGGTCTCTGCCCACCAATCTCAGCGGCGTGCTCGGCGGCGCGCAGCTCGGCGTGAACTATCAGTTCAACTCCTGGCTGGTGCTCGGCGTCGAAGCCGACATTCAGGCGGCCGGCCTGTTCGCGGGCCAGTCTTCCGGGTTTGTGCCGACCGCTCCCGTGCCGGCCTTCGCCGCAAATAACGTCAGCGTCGCCACCGGCAGCCAGTATGTCGACTGGTTCGGCACATGGCGGGGCCGCATCGGCCTGACGCCGTTCATGCCGAATCTGATGATTTACGGCACGGCCGGTCTGGCCTATGGCGCGGTGAACGACACGTTCAACTACACCACATACTTCCTGCCGCCGGGGCCGGTCGTCGGCGCGGCTTCGGGCACCGCCTCTTACGACAGCATCAAGTTCGGCTGGACCGCGGGCGCCGGCCTCGAATGGGCGCCGATGTCCTACCCGAACTGGTCGCTGAAGGTCGAATATCTCTACACCGATCTCGGCTCGACGACAGTGAGGACGAACGGGATCGGCCCGGCCAATGCCGTCGGCTTCTCCTCGGTCAATTCGGCCACGCATTCCGTGTCGCACGCCTGGCACACGATCCGCGCGGGCGTGAACTACCGCTTCAACTTCGCGCCGGCCCCGGTCGTCGCCAGCTACTGAGCCCCTCCGGCTCGGGACTGCAAACAAGAGGAAGCCCGGCCAAAAGCCGGGCTTCTCGCTTTTTGGCGGGCTGTGCGCGCCCGGCGATTCAGTAATGGCGGCTGTCATACAGAGTCCGGCCGATTGCTTCCTCGTGTCATTCCGGGGCTTCGCGAAGCGAAGAACCCGGAATCCAGGGAAAAACCCACAAATCTTCGGATGTTCCAGCCGTGCTTCTGGATTCCGGGTCGGGCCTTCGGCCAGCCCGGAATGACAGCGGCAGGCGAACCGATCAACTGGAGTCGGTATCATTCCCGCGCAAGCGGGAACCAGGGCCAACGGGCCACAAGATCGTTCTCGACCACTGGATGCCCGCTTTCGCGGGCATGACAAGGGATCGCGGTTTTCACTGAATGACCCTGTGCGTGCACGATTCTTGAAAACAAAGAGAAATGCGGCAGGCGGACGGCCTCAAATTATCCCCAGTCGCGGCGTTAAGGCGTATGGTCCGCCCCGCCGGAGGGTGGTAGCAGAAAGCTCCGCCGGTCCGCGTCGCGCCAGGGAGTTGCGTTCTTCGTCATGACCAGGAGCCTCGCTTTCGCGCTGCTTGCGGCCGCCGGCCTCGGCGTTCTGATCGGCTGGTTCGCAAAGCCGGCGCCGCCGGGGGGCGACCACGCCCCGCCGCGCCAGAACGGCGGCGGGCCGGCCGCGGCGCCAAGCGGGGACAACGCGATCAGGCTGAGCGCGGAACAGATCGCCGCGGCGAAAATCGATATCGCGCCGGTCGGACCGGGGTTCCTGACGCGGCGCACGGTCGTGCCCGCCGCCATTACGCCCGATCCGGACAAAGTGGGCCGCGTCGCCGCCAAGGTCGTCGGCACGATCGCGGAAATGCGCAAAAAGCTCGGTGACCGCGTCGGAGCAGGAGAGGTCGTCGCCGTCGTCGATTCGCGCGAAGTTGCGGACGCAAAAAGCGAATTCCTCGCCGCCTCGGTCAATTACGAGTTGCAGAGCATCTTGTTCCAGCGCGAAAAGGGCCTCTTCGAGAAGAAGATCACCGCCGAACAACTGTTCTTGAAGGCGAAGGCGACTTATACGGAGGCGCGGCTGCGGCTCGACGTCGCGCGTCAAAAGCTGGCCTCGCTCGATCTGAGCGAAGCGGAAATCGCCAATTTGAGCCGCGAGCCCGTTTCCACGCTGCGGCGCAAGGAGATACGCTCGCCGCTCGGAGGCCGCGTCATCGAACGGCGCATCAATCTCGGCCAGCCGGTCGGCGGCGAAGGTCAGACGAAAGAGCTCTATGTCGTCGCGGACTTGTCCGTGGTCGAGGCGGAGCTCGCGGTTCCCGCTGGCGACCTGAGCGCGGTGCGCGAAGGGCAGACCGTGCGGCTGACCACGCCGGACGGACGGACGTTCGAGGGCAAGGTCGCCGTCGTCAGCGCAATCATCACGCCGGAGACGCGCGCGGGCCATGTAATAGCCCGATTCGAGAACCCCGATTTCGTTCTACGCCCCGGGAGCCTGCTGAATGCGGAGATCGCGCTGGCGCAGTCGCGCGTGAAGCTGAAGGTTTCGCGCGCGGCGCTGCAGACGGCGAATGGCGAGACCATCGTGTTCGTGCGCACGAAGGAGGGGTTCGAAACGCGCAAGGTCGTCATTGGCGCGCAGGACGACGACGCCGTCGAGATCGTTTCGGGGCTCGCTCCGGGCGAGCGGATCGCCGTCGGCAACACCTTCGTGCTGAAGGCGGATTTGGGCAAAGGCGCCATACCCGAGGAGTGACAAGCGCCCGCAAATGATGAAGCGGATCATCGATTTTTCCGTGCATCAGCGCTGGCTGGTGGTGCTGCTGGTCGTCGTGGCCGGCGCCGTCGGCCTGTGGTCGCTCGCGCATCTGCCGATCGACGCCGTGCCCGACATCACCAACAATCAGGTGCAGATCAACGCGCGCGCGCCGGCGCTGTCGGCCAACGAAATCGAAAAGCAGGTCACGTTTCCCATCGAGAACGCGCTCGCCGGCATTCCCGGCCTCGAATATACGCGCTCGCTTTCCCGCAACGGCTTTGCGCAAGTCACGGCGGTGTTCGGCGACAAGGTCGACATCTATTTCGCGCGCCAGCAGGTGAGCGAGCGCCTCAACGAGGCCAGGGAGGATTTTCCGCCGAACGTCGAAGCGCGCATGGGGCCGATCGCCACCGGCCTTTCGGAAATTTACATGTGGAGCGTCCGCTACAAACCGAAAGGCGACGGCGCGCGGCGCGACGGCGAAACGGGCTGGCAGCGCGACGGCAGCTATCTGACGCCCGAGGGCCAGCGGCTTGTCACTGACCTTGAGAAGACCGCCTATCTGCGCACGATTCAGGACTGGGTGATCCGGCCGCAGCTGCGCACGGTTCCGGGCGTCGCCGGCGTCGATTCGCTCGGCGGCTACGTCAAGCAGTTTCACGTGCAGCCGGATCCCGGCAAGATTTTCGCGCTCGGGCTCTCCTTCGCCGACATCGCCGGCGTGATCGCGCGCAACAATACGAGCCGCGGCGCCGGATATGTCGAGCGCAACGGCGAAGGGCTCGTCGTGCGCAGCGGCGGCCGCCTGGAGACGATCGACGACATCCGCCGCGTCGTGCTCGTCACCCGCAACGGCGTGCCGGTCCGCATGGGCGACGTCGCGGAGATCGGCGTCGGCCGCGAACTGCGCATGGGCAGCGCCAGCATGAACGGCGAAGAGGTGGTGATCGGCACCGCGCTGATGCTGATCGGCGGCAACAGCCGCACGGTCTCCGCCGCGGTCGACGCCAAAATGCAGGAAATCGCCAGGTCGATGCCGCCCGGCGTCGAACTGCGCGCGATCCTCAACCGCACGCTGCTGGTCGACGCGACCATCAAGACGGTGGCGACCAATTTGTCCGAAGGCGCGCTGCTGGTCATCGCCGTGCTGTTCGCGCTGCTCGGCAACTTCCGTGCGGCGCTGATTACCGCGCTGGTCATTCCGGTGACGATGCTGATGCTCGCGACCGGCATGGTCGTCGGCCACATCAGCGCCAACCTCATGAGTCTCGGCGCCCTCGACTTCGGGCTCATCGCCGACGGCGCCATCATCGTCGCCGAGAACAGCCTGCGCCACCTCGCGGAGCGGCAACACGCGCTCGGGCGCCCCTTGTTCCTGGAGGAGCGCCTGCAGACCATCGTCGACTCCGCCGTGGAGATGCGGCGCCCGTCGGTTTATGGGCAGGCGATCATCATCCTCGTCTATGTGCCGATCCTCACCTTCTCGGGCGTCGAAGGAAAAATGTTTCATCCGATGGCGATGACGGTCATCATCGCCTTGGCGTCGGAATTTCTGCTTTCGCTCACCTTCTTTCCGGCGATGATCGCGATCATGATCTCGAAGCCCATCGAGGAAAAAGAGAACGCGGTGGTGCGGGAGCTCAAGCGCCTGTACCGGCCGCTGCTCGAATGGGCGATGGCCGCGCCCGTCAAGACGATCCTCGCCGGCGCGGGGATTTTCGCCTTCTCGCTGCTGCTCGCCACGCGGCTCGGCCAGGAGTTCGTGCCGACGCTCGACGAGAAGAATCTGGCGATGCAGGCCAACCGCATCCCCAGCGCCTCGCTGACGCAGTCGCAGACCATGCAGTTCGACATCGAACGGGCCATTCTCGAATTTCCGCAAGTCTCCTACGTCTTCTCCAAGACCGGAACGGCCGATCTCGCGACCGACCCCATGCCGCCCAATCTGACCGACACCTTCATGATGCTGAAGCCTCAGTCGGAATGGCCCGACCCCGGTTTGCCCAAGAACGAACTCATCGCGCAGATGGCGGCGCGTCTCGAACGGCTCCCCGGCAACGCCTACGAATTCACGCAGCCGATTCAGCTGCGCTTCAACGAGCTCCTAGCCGGCGTGCGCGGCGACGTGGCGGTGAAGGTCTTCGGCGAGGATTTCGATCAGATGCTGAAGGCCGCCAATCGCATCGCCGCGATCCTGCGCGGCGTGCGCGGCGCGGTGGACGTGAAGGTCGAGCAGGTCGTCGGTCTGCCGATGCTCGAAATCGCAGTGAAGAAGGCGGAAATCGCGCGCCTTGGCCTCAGCCTCGCCTCGGTGCAGGACGTGATCGGCGCGGCGATCGGCGGCGAGAAGGCGGGCGTCGTCTTCGAGGGCGACCGGCGCTTCCCGATCGTCGTGCGTCTGGGCGACAATCTGCGCGAAGACCCGCAGGCGCTCGAAAACATTCCGGTCGCGCTGCCGGCGGACGCGGCCGGCCATGTTCCGACGATTCTGCTCAAACAGGTCGCAAACTTTTCGGTCTACGAGGGACAAAATCAGATTTCGCGCGAGAACGGCAAGCGCCGCGTCGTCGTTAGCGCCAATGTGCGCGGACGCGACATCGCCTCCGTCGTCAACGAAGCGCAGGCCAAGATCGCCGCGAAGGTTCCGTTGCCCGCCGGCTACTGGCTGAGCTGGGGTGGCCAGTTCGAAAATCTTGCCGCGGCGCGCGATCGTCTCGCCCTCGTCGTTCCGGCGTGTTTCTTCATGATTTTTCTGCTGCTGTTTTCCGCGCTCGGCGGCGCGCGCGACGCGCTGCTGGTCTTTTCCGCCGTGCCGATGGCGCTCACGGGCGGCATCCTGTCGCTGTGGCTGCGCGACATGCCGATGTCGGTGTCGGCCGCCGTCGGATTCATCGCGCTTTCCGGCGTCGCGGTGCTCAACGGCCTCGTCATGCGCACCTTCATGCGCCAGTTGATGGACGCCGGCGTTCCGCCGCGCGAAGCCATCTTCCGGGGCGCGATGACGCGTCTGCGGCCGGTGGCGATGACGGCGCTCGTCGCTTCGCTCGGCTTCGTGCCGATGGCGCTGGCGACCGGCACCGGCGCCGAGGTGCAGAAGCCGCTCGCGACGGTGGTCATCGGCGGCCTCATCAGCGCCACGCTCTTGACCCTTGTCGTCCTGCCGGCTCTCTATGTGCGCTTCGGCGCCGAGCGCGGCGCGATGTCGCAAGACGAGCGGGCCGGGGAGGAGACGGCGGCGTGAAGGCGCGCAGAATGATCGCCGCCCTCGCCGGCGTCCTCGCCTGCGCCGGAACGCCGGCGCGGGCCGAGACGCTGAACGGCGCCCTGATCCGCGCCTACAACGCCAGCCCGGTCATCAATTCCGGCCGCGCCGGCCTGCGCGCGCTCGACGAGAACGTGCCGCTGGCGCGCTCCGGAATGCGCCCGCGCGCCGCCGCCGACGCCTATATCGGGCTGCAGAGAAACCGCGGCGTCACCAAGCAGTTCGACATCGATCTCAACGATCCCACGAAACAGGCCCCCACCGTCAGCATTCAGACCGGGCCCAGCACGGCGCGCTCCGCCATTCTCTCGGTCGAGCAGCCGATCTTCGATGGCTTCAGGACGCAGAACGCGACCGGCGCCGCCGAGACCGGCGTCTTTGCCGGACGCGAGCGTCTGCGTCTGCTGGAGCAGCGCGTGCTGTTCGAGGCGGCGACCGCCTATATGAACGTGCTGCGCGACACGGCGGCGCTGAAACTTCAGCAGAACAACGTCGCCGTGCTCGCCGAACAGCTGCGCCAGATCAAGGAGCGCTATCTCGCCGGCCAGATCACGCTGACCGACATTGCGCAGGGCGAGGCGCGCCTTGCCGGCGGCGAGGCGCAGGTGAGCGCCGCTCGAGCCGCGCTCGACGCCAGCGTCGGCGTCTACCGGCAGATCGTCGGCGAAGAGCCCAAGCGCCTCGCGCCGGCGCCGGCGCTCGACGCCCTGCTGCCCAAAACGCGCGAAGAGGCGGAGCGCGCCGCGCTCGCCGAGCATCCCGTCGTTCTCGCCGCGCTGCACGACGCCGACGCCGCGCAGTTCGACATCCGGGTGGCGGAGTCGGACTTCATGCCCAAGCTCTCCGTCGTCGGCGACATCTTCACGCAGACCAACACAGCGGGGATCGGCAACCGCTCTGTCGGCGCCATGGTCGGCGGGCGGCTCAACGTGCCACTCTACGACGGCGGCGCCACCTCCTCGCGCGTGCGGCAGGCCAAGGAGGTCGCAGGGCAGAAGCGTCTCGACGCCGACGTGGCGCGCGCCGACGTGCTCGCGCTCGCCCGCGCCAACTGGGGCGCGCTGCAGGCGGCCAAGGCGCGCATCGGCGCCGCGCAGACGCAGATCGCCGCCGCCGAACGCGCGCTTTACGGCGTGCGCGAAGAGGCGAAGGCGGGCCAGCGCACCTCGCTCGAAATCCTCAACGCGCAGCAGGAACTGCTCAACGCCCGCATCGGACTCGTCGCCGCGCAGCGCGACCGCGTGGTGGCGTCCTACGCCGTGCTCGGCGCGGCCGGACGCCTTTCGGCGGCGACATTGGGCTTGAAGGTCGAGGGCTACGATCCTTCGGTCCATTTCGATCAGGTCAAGGACAATTGGATCGACCCGACGACGCCGGACGGGCGATGACTTCCATGGCGCGCGCGCTCGACGCCGACCCGGAACTCGCGCAGGCGATCGACGGCGAATTGCGCCGTCAGCGCGAGAGCGTCGAGCTCATCGCCTCCGAAAACATCGTCTCGCGCCTTGTGCTCGAAGCGCAGGGGTCCGTGCTGACCAACAAGACCGTCGAGGGCCTGCCCTATGCCCGCTATTACGGCGGCGCCGAATTCGCCGACGCCGTCGAATCGCTCGCGATCGAGCGCGCCAGGAAACTGTTCAAGTGCCGGTTCGCCAATGTGCAGCCGCATTCTGGCTCCAACGCCAACGCCGCGGTGTTCTTCGGCCTGTTGAAGCTCGGCGATCCGATCCTCTCCATGAATGTCGCGGCGGGCGGACACATCAGCCACGGCCATCCCGCCACGCTCACCGGCCGCGACTACGAGATCGTCAGCTACGGCGTTTCCCGTCACAACGAGCGCATCGACCTCGACGAGGTGCGCGATCTCGCGCGCCGGCGCAGACCGCGCATGATCGTCGCGGGGGGCTCCGCCTATCCGCGCGCGATCGACTTTGCGGCCTTTCGCGAAATCGCCGACGAAGTCGGCGCCGTCTTCATGGTCGACATGGCGCATTTCGCCGGTCTCGTCGCCACGGGCCTTTATCCCGATCCCTTGCCGCATGCGCATGTCGTGACCACGACGACCTACAAATCGCTGCGCGGCGCGCGCGGCGGCGTGATCCTGTGGAACGACGACGCGCTGAGCGGGCGCGTCAACGCCGGCGTTTTTCCCGGCGTGCAGGGATCGGTGATGCTGCACGGCGTCGCCGGCAAGGCCGCCTGTCTCGGTGAGGCGCTGAGGCCGGACTTTGCGGATTATAACGAGCGCGTGCTCATCAACGCCCGCACGCTGTCGAACGCGCTGGCGGACGCGGGGCTGCGCATCGTGACGGGCGGGACCGACACCGGTCTGCTGCTCGTCGATCTGACCGGCCTCGGGCTTGCCGGCGACGCTGCGGCGAAAGCGCTGGAGCGCGCGGGCCTTGCCGTCAACAAGAACCTCATCCCCTTCGATCCGCGTCCGCCCGAGGCGCCGTCCGGCCTGCGACTCTCCAGCAACGCCGGAACGGCGCGCGGTTTCGGCGCGGCGGAGTTTGAGCGCGTCGCGGACTGGATCGTCCGTATCTTGCGGCGCCCCGACGACGCGGCGGCGATCGAGGCGGTCCGCAGCGAGGCGAGAGCGCTATGCGCCGCGCATCCGATCTACTGAGACGGCGCCCAGGCGATCCGTTCGGCCGCCCGCCTCCTCTCCCGCCCTGCGGGGAGAAGGTGAGCGGCTCCATTGGCGCGCTTGTTCGCTGACGGCGCCTTAGAGCGCATTCGGCAAGAAGTTGACGGACCTTCTCGACAAGAATGCGCGCTAGAGCGGTCTCCGACCAAAATGAAACGTGCGCGCTGGCCGTCATTGCGAGCGAAGCGAAGCAATCCAGGGGCCGCTTGCGACTCCTGGAAGCTTCTCGCTACGCTCCTCGCAATGACGCCCCCCGGTTTGCTTCCGTTTGATCGGAGATCGCTCTAGTAGTGATTCCCGTCCTGGCCCTTCCAGCCGCCGTCGCTCTGGTCGAAGCGGGTTTCGTCCTTGAAGGTGATGGTCTTGCCCGGCTCGACATACTGGCGCTCCTTGACCATCTGATTCTGGATGGTCGTGGAGAAATAGGTGCTCGCCGAGCAGCCTTCCTTGACCTTGCCGTCGCCCTCCGGCTTGCAGTCCGGATTCGCGCCCTTGGGGAACAGCACGTCGGCGGTAAAGTAATATTCGACCGACTTATGGCCGGCGCCTTCGACGTCTATGCGCCAGAAACGGTCGACCGTGAATTTCGTGACCTGCGCGCTTTCGTCGAACTTCTTCCTGACGACGTTTTCGAAGACCTTCTTGGCGTCGGCCTCGGTCGGCTCGCAGCTGAAGAGGCACAGCGCCTTGGCGGGCGCGGCGAAGACGACGGCGGCGGCGAGCGCCAGCGCGACGGTTTTGAAGTTGACCATGTGTTGTCTCTCCTGACTTTCCCAGAGCGGCCTCGCCGCTGACTTTCCCAGAGCGGCCTCGCCGCCGGCGCGCTGTCCTTCCGGGGCTGTGGCGGCGACATCGGGCGTCCCGCTTCGCGGGAGCCCGTTTCGTTCGACGTCTTTCAAGCTGCACGGGACCGCGCCCTTCGGCAAGTGCGGCGCGCCGGACCATTTGTCGCACGCGCCTCCTGCAGGGGCGGGCGGTTGCGCCCCGCCTCCGCCCGTCCTATTGACGGCGCGGGTTTCGCAACGCCAAAACGAGGGATTCATGGCCGCCTACAAGCTTCTGCTCCTGCCCGGCGACGGCATCGGCCCGGAAATCATGGCCGAGGCCGAAAAGGTCATGGGCGCGCTCGAACAGGCCGGACTCGCCGAATTCGAGGTCGAGCGCGGACTTGTCGGCGGTGCCGCCTACGACGCGCACGGCGCCGCGATCGGCGAAGGCGACATGGCGCTCGCGCATGAGGCTGACGCCGTGCTGCTCGCCGCCGTCGGCGGTCCGAAATGGGACGGCGTCCCTTACGACCTGCGTCCGGAAGCCGGCCTGCTGCGTTTGCGCAAGGATCTGAAGCTCTTCGCCAATCTGCGCCCGGCGCTCTGCTATCCGGCGCTCGCCGACGCCTCCTCCCTGAAGCGCGAACTCGTCGACGGGCTCGACATCATGATCGTGCGCGAGCTCACCGGCGGCGTCTATTTCGGCGAGCCCAAGGAGATCGTCGATCTGGGCAATGGCCAGAAGCGCGCCGTCGACACGCAGGTCTACGAGACCTACGAGATCGAGCGCATCGCCCGCGTCGCCTTCGAACTGGCGAGAAAGCGCGGCAACAAGGTCACCTCCTCCGAGAAGGCCAATGTGATGAAGTCGGGCTATCTGTGGCGCGAAGTCGTCACCGCCCTGCACAAGCGCGACTACGCCGACGTGACGCTGGAGCACATGCTCGCCGACGCGCTCGCCATGCAGCTTGTGCGCTGGCCCAAGCAGTTCGACGTGATCGTCACCGACAATCTCTTCGGCGACATGCTCTCCGACGAAGCGGCGATGCTGACGGGCTCGCTCGGCATGTTGCCGTCGGCCTCGCTCGGGGCCGCGGACGAGAAGGGCAAACGCAACGCCATGTACGAACCCTGCCACGGCTCGGCGCCGGACATTGCCGGCAAGGGGATCGCCAACCCCATCGCCATGATCGGCTCGCTCGGCATGGCGCTGCGCTACTCCTTCGACAACGCCAAGGCCGCGGACGCAATCGACGCCGCGATTTCCGCCGTGCTGGCGCAGGGCCTGCGCACGGCGGACATCAAGGGCGACGCGCCGTCGTCGGTTTCGACAAGCGAGATGGGCGCCGCCATCGTCGCGGCGCTGCGGACGGCGATTTAGCGGCGCGGCGGCGCTTGGCCGTATACAGGGAATTCGCCGAAGCGGCGCTCCAGTTCCTGCGCCAAATAGCCCCGAAACGCTGGCCGGATTTCCGCGATTCGGTCGCCGACGACTTCCGCGTCGTCGATCCGAAGGATTTTCGGGTTGTGGCGTGAGCAGGGCTCGAAGGCCAACTCCGCCCCGCAAGGCCGCCGGCCCCTTCCCTCCCGCCCCGTTCTCGTCTAGTTAGAGCCCCGACTTTCGAGCCGGGCGCGCCCGCTCGCTGCTCTCGAGAAGAGCTTTGGGGGACGCGTCCGGTCCAAGAGGCCGATGACGCGGCCTTTTTTTATGCGCGGACCGCGCGCCTCCAGGCGCGCAAATATGCGGGCCTGGAGGCCCGCGGTCCGACTGCGATGGATGCCCTATGCCCAAAAGAACCGACATCTCGACCATCATGATTATCGGGGCCGGGCCTATCGTCATCGGCCAGGCTTGCGAATTCGACTATTCCGGCACCCAGGCCTGCAAGGCGCTCAAGGCCGAGGGCTACCGGATCGTGCTGGTGAACTCGAATCCGGCGACGATCATGACCGATCCGGACATGGCCGACCGCACCTATGTCGAGCCGATCACGCCCGACATCGTCGCTAAGATCATCGAAAAGGAGCGCTACGCCGCGCCGGGCGGCTTCGCGCTGTTGCCGACCATGGGCGGCCAGACCGCGCTCAACTGCGCGCTCAGCCTGGAAAAGATGGGCGTCCTGAAAAAGTTCGGCGTGGAGATGATCGGCGCCAGCGCCCACGCCATCGACAAGGCCGAGGACCGCGAACTCTTCCGCGAGGCGATGACCAAGATCGGCCTCGACACGCCGCGCTCGCATCACGTCAAGACGCTGACGGCGGCGCTCGCCGCGCTCGACGACATCGGCCTGCCGGCGATCATCCGTCCCTCCTTCACGCTGGGCGGCACCGGCGGCGGCATCGCTTACAACAAGCATGAATTCCTCGAGATCGTGGAGCGCGGGATCGACGCCTCGCCCACCAGCGAGGTGCTGATCGAGGAGAGCGTTCTCGGCTGGAAGGAGTTCGAGATGGAGGTGGTCCGCGACAAGGCGGACAACTGCATCATCGTCTGCTCGATTGAGAACATCGACCCGATGGGCGTGCACACGGGCGATTCGATCACCGTCGCGCCGGCGCTGACGCTGACCGACAAGGAATATCAGATCATGCGCGACGCATCCTTGGCGGTGCTGCGCGAGATCGGCGTCGAAACCGGCGGCTCCAACGTGCAGTTCGCGGTCAACCCGCAAAACGGGCGCATGATCGTCATCGAGATGAATCCGCGTGTGTCGCGCTCCTCGGCGCTGGCGTCGAAGGCGACGGGCTTTCCCATCGCCAAGGTCGCGGCGAAGCTCGCCGTCGGCTATACGCTCGACGAAATCGCCAACGACATAACGGGCGGCGCGACGCCGGCGAGCTTCGAGCCGTCGATCGACTATGTCGTCACCAAGATTCCGCGCTTCGCCTTCGAGAAATTCCCAGGCGCCGAGCCGGTTCTCACCACGGCGATGAAGTCGGTCGGCGAAGCCATGGCCATCGGCCGCAACTTCGCCGAATCGCTGCAGAAGGCGCTGCGCTCGCTGGAGACCGGCCTGTCGGGCCTCGACGAAATCGAGATCGACGGCATCGGCCAGGGCGACGACATGAATGTCCTGCGCGCCGCGCTCGGCACGCCGACGCCGGACCGCATTCTCGTGGTCGGCGAGGCTCTGCGCCGCGGCATGAGCGTCGAAGAAATCCATAACGCCTGCAAGATCGACCCCTGGTTTGTCGCGCGCATCGCCGAAATCGTCGCACTGGAGGGCAAGGTCCGCAAATTCGGCCTGCCGCTCGACGCCGACAATCTGCGAGCGTTGAAATTTGTCGGCTTCTCCGACTCGCGCCTCGCGACGCTGGCGGGGCTTGAGGAAGCGGCCGTGCGCGCGACGCGGCGGGCGCTGGGCGTGCGGCCCGTCTATAAGCGCATCGACACCTGCGCCGCCGAATTCGCCTCGCCGACCGCCTATATGTATTCGACCTACGAAACGCCCTTCGCCAGCGTTCCGGCGAACGAGGCGCGCCCGTCCGACAGGAACAAGATCGTGATCCTCGGCGGCGGGCCGAACCGAATCGGCCAGGGCATCGAATTCGACTATTGCTGCTGCCACGCCTGTTTCGCGCTCGCCGAAGCGGGCTACGAAACCATCATGATTAACTGCAACCCCGAAACCGTGTCGACGGATTACGACACCTCGGACCGGCTCTATTTCGAGCCGCTGACCGGCGAGGACGTTGCGGAAATCCTCGACGTCGAGGCGCAGAACGGCAAGCTGCTCGGCGTCATCGTGCAGTATGGCGGCCAGACGCCGCTAAAGCTCGCGCACGGGCTCAGCGAAGCCGGCGCGCCGATTCTGGGAACCCCCGTCGACTCCATCGATCTCGCCGAGGACCGCGACCGCTTCAAGCGCCTGCTCGACAAGCTCGGCCTCAAACAACCCAAGAACGGCATCGCCTATTCCGTCGAGCAGTCGCGCATCGTTGCGCAGGAGCTCGGCCTGCCCCTGGTGGTGCGCCCGTCCTATGTGCTCGGAGGACGCGCCATGGCCATCATCCGCGACTGGGGCGCGCTCGATGACTATCTCCTGGGCACGCTGCCGAGCCTCGTGCCCTCCGAGATCAAGGCGCGCTATCCCAACGACAAGACCGGGCAGATCAACACGGTGCTCGGCAGGAACCCGCTGCTGTTCGACCGCTATCTCACCGACGCGATCGAGGTGGACGTGGACTGTCTCGCCGACGGCGAGACCGCGGTCATCGCCGGCGTCATGGAGCATATCGAGGAGGCGGGAATCCATTCGGGCGATTCCGCCTGCGCGCTGCCGCCGCATTCGCTTGCGCCCGAGACCATCGCGGCGCTGGAGGCGCAGACAAAGAGTCTCGCCAAGGCGCTCGGCGTCGTCGGGCTGATGAACGTGCAGTTCGCGCTCAAGGACGGCGAAATCTTCGTATTGGAGGTCAATCCGCGCGCCTCGCGCACCGTGCCCTTCGTCGCCAAGGTGGTGGGCGCGCCCGTCGCTAAGATCGCCGCGCGCGTCATGGCTGGCGAGCGCCTGTCGAACTTCCCGGCGCCCAACACCAAGCCGCCGCATATCGGCGTCAAGGAGGCGGTGTTTCCCTTTGCGCGCTTCCCGGGCGTCGACACCGTGCTCGGCCCGGAAATGCGCTCGACCGGCGAGGTCATCGGGCTCGACCGGACGTTCGAGGCCGCTTTCGCCAAGAGCCAGCTCGGCGGCGGCACGAAAGTCCCCAGCCGGGGGACGGTGTTCGTCTCGGTCAAGGACGCCGACAAGCGGCGGGTCATCGAGCCGATCAGACTGCTGGCCGAGATGGGCTTCGAGGTCCAGGCCACGGGCGGAACGGCCCGGTTTCTCAATGAAAACGGCGTCCCCGCGCAAAAGATCAACAAGGTCTCGGAGGGGCGCCCGCACATCGTCGACGCCATCAAGAACGGCTCGATCCAGCTCGTCTTCAACACCACCGAAGGCGCGCAGGCGCTGGCGGACTCGCGTTCGTTGCGCCAGGCGGCGCTCTTGCATAAGGTTCCCTATTACACGACCCTGGCGGGGGCCGCCGCCGCCGCGCAGGGCATCAAGGCCTATATTTCGGGAGATCTCGAGGTGCAGGCGCTGCAGGACTATTTCGACTGAGCGCGCTCCCGGCTCCGGTGTTTCATCCCAGCGCCCAGTGAAAGGCGCGCCGCAGTTCGGCGGCGCCGTCCGTTTCGTGCCACTTGCCGTGGCCGAGAATGACGCGCTCGGGCTCCCAGCCGATCATCGTGCGGACGGCGGCTTTCAGTTCGCCCACGCGGCCCAAAAAAGAAAGGCGCATGTCGAGGGGCGTGCTTCCCTCCGGGTAATCCGAATCGAATGATCGGCCCGTCGACAATCCACACGTCGTCTGCGACCCGCTTGAGCGAGTTCGTCGGCGGATAGACCATTCCGCAATAATTGCACATGACGGAAATCTATCATGTTTGCCGCCTGCGACAAGAAAGTCCCGGCCGCCGCGCACGCGCCGGAAGATTTGACAAGGGGGCGTCGCCGTTGGAAACTTGATCGGGAGTCGCCCCGCGCCGAGCGCGAGGTCGACGAGTGTGCGGCCGCCGCGTCAGCGGCTCATTCCTGCTGGACAGCTATTGCCGGTCCGCCACGCCCTGCGGCGTTGCGACGAAGGGGGTGTTTTCCCTCGAACGGGACGACCGTCAAATCGAAAAGCGAGAGAGTCGAAAATATGGAAAAGGTGCCCATGACCACCGCGGGCCATGCCGCGCTCGGCGAGGAACTGCGCCGCCGGCAGCAGATCGACCGCCCGCGCATCATCCAGCAGATCGCGGAGGCGCGCGCGCACGGCGACCTTTCCGAAAACGCCGAATATCACGCCGCCAAGGAGGCGCAGTCGCTTAACGAAGGGCGCATCGCCGAGCTCGAGGACAAGCTCTCGCGCGCCGAAGTCATCGACATTACGAAGCTGACTGGCTCGACCATCAAATTCGGCGCGACCGTCACCGTCTTCGACGAGGACACCGAGGAGGAGAAGCGCTATCAGATCGTCGGCGAAACCGAAGCCGACGTGAAGAGCGGCCGCGTCTCCATCACCAGCCCCATCGCCCGCGCCCTGATCGGCAAGAAAGAGGGGGACACCGTCGAGGTCAAGACCCCGGGCGGCGGCAAGAGCTACGAAATCGTCAAGGTGGCGTTTGTGTGAGCGGAACGCCGCCCCCACCCCAGCCCTCCCCCGCTTCGCGGGAGAGGGAGCAGATTCGGGCCTTCATGAGGAAGCCCGCCAACGCCGATCGTTAGCAGCCCTTCTCCCGCATAGCCCGTCCTCGAACGGGCGTCTTTCGACGCCCTATGCGGGGGAGGGTGGCGAGCGAAGCGAGCCGGGAGGGGGCGTCGCTATCCCCGGCCGTCTCCCGCCCGACACCTGGCTGCGCATTTTTTCGGACGGGCGCGCCGGGCATGAGGCGCAGACGCTGGGGATCGCCGAGGCGCTCGGCCTCGTCCCCGACCTGCGGCGGATCGCGCCGCGTGGTCCCTTCGCCGCGCTCGCGCCATACGGCCCCATGGACCCGCGCGAAAAAAGCGCGATCCTGCCGCCCTTTCCCGACATCGTCCTCGCCGCCGGGCGGCGCACAATTCCCTATTTGCGGCGACTCAAAAAGGCGTCCGACCGCCGCGTTTTCACGGTTTACGTCAACGCGCCGGCGACCGGGACGCGGACCGCCGATCTTATCGTCGCGCCCTGGCACGACGGCTTTTCCGGCCGCAACGTCGTCGCGCCGGTGACGCCCGCGAACCGGATCACGCCGGAACTGCTGCGGAAATTGCGCGAAAACCCCGATCCGCGCGTCGCGGCGCTCCCGAGACCGCGCGTCGCGCTGCTCGTCGGCGGAAACAGCCGGCATTTCACATTCACCGGCGCCGACGCCGCCGCGCTGCGCGACATGGTCCGCGTCCTCGCGGCTCAAGGCTCGAGCGTGATGGCCACGGCCTCGCGCCGCACGCCCGACACCGTCGTCGCGGGCTTGATCGAGGGGCTGGCGGGAACGCCCGGCTTTCTCTGGGACGGCGCGGGCGAAAATCCCTATTTCTCCATACTCGCCAACGCCGACCACATTGTCGTCACCGCCGACAGCGTCAACATGGTCGGCGAAGCCGCGGCAAGTGGCGCTCCGATCCAGGTCTACGCGCCCACCGGCGGCCATCCCAAGTTTGCGGCATATTTCCAAGCGCTCGAATCGCAAGGGATCGTGCGGCCCTGGACCGGAACGCTCGAAAGCTGGTCTTACGAGCCGCTCAATTCGACGCCGGCGATCGCGCGGGCGATCGTGAAGGCCTATCGGATCCATTGCGGCGCAATTCCCTGACTGCCGCAAATGGCGTATGACACCGCCGGCGCGGACGAAGGCGCCGGCGCCGCCGGGACAGCACAATGCGGAACTCCCCTCTTTACGACCAGGATTTCTTCGCCTGGGCCAACGAGCAGGCGGCTTTGCTGCGCGCCGGCAAGCTGGATTTGGCCGACATCGACCATATCGCCGAGGAGATCGAGAGCATGGGGCGGACCGAAAAGCGGGAGCTGGTGAGCCGCCTCGCCGTGCTGCTCACGCATTTGCTGAAATGGCGGGTTCAGCCGTCGCGGCGCGGCGTGTCCTGGCGCCTTACGATCGAAGAGCAGCGCCGGGCGCTCGCGCGGCATCTTGTCGACAACCCCAGTCTGAAGTCCAGGCTGGACGAAGCGACGGACGACGCTTACGGCGACGCCGTGCTGCGCGCCGCACGCGAAACCGGCAACGACAAATCGGCGTTTCCATCGGCTTGTCCGTGGCTCTACGAGCAGATCGCGGACGTAAACTTCTGGCCGGACGAAAGCTGACGCCGGTTTCCGCCCTACCTCGCCCCAGCCTTCTCCCCTTTACGAGCGTCCCATGCCTTCTCCACTTCACGTCCGCCTCATCGTCCTGGGCTCCGGCCCCGCCGGCTACACGGCCGCGATCTACGCCGCGAGAGCCATGCTGGAGCCGGTGCTGATCGCCGGTTTCGATCAGGGCGGCCAACTGATGATTACCACCGAAGTCGAGAATTATCCGGGCTTCGCCGAGCCGATCCAGGGCCCCTGGCTGATGGAGCAGATGCGCCTCCAGGCCGAGCATGTCGGCGCCAAACTCGTCTCCGACCACATCGTCGAAGCGAGACTGGAGAAACGCCCCTTCACGCTGATCGGCGATTCCGGGGCGACTTATGCGTGCGACACGCTGATCGTCGCCACCGGCGCCAAGGCCAAGTGGCTGGGCATTCCCAGCGAAGAGAAGTTCAAGGGCTTCGGCGTCTCCGCCTGCGCGACCTGCGACGGTTTCTTCTTTCGCGGCAAGAAGGTGGTCGTCGTCGGCGGCGGCAATACGGCGGTGGAGGAGGCGATCTATCTGTCGAACCTCGCCTCGCATGTCACGCTGGTGCATCGTCGCGACGTTTTGCGTTCGGAGCGCGTTCTGCAGGAACGGCTGCGCAAGCGGGACAACGTCGAAATCCTCTTCGACCACGCGATCGACGAAATTCTGGGCGACGACGAACCGCCGACGGTTTCGGGGGTTCGGATCAAGAGTGTGAAGACCGGCGAGACGCGCACTCTGGACGCCGAGGGCGTCTTCGTCGCCATCGGCCATGCGCCCGCCTCCGAACTGTTCAAGGGCCAGCTCGCCTTGAAGCCGAACGGCTACATTTCCGTGCGACACGGCACGACACACACCAACATTCCCGGCGTTTTCGCCGCCGGCGACGTCGCCGACGATGTCTACCGTCAGGCGGTGACCGCCGCGGGACTCGGCTGCATGGCCGCACTCGACGTCGAGAAGTTCCTGCTCGAACATCCCGTCGGTTGAAAGGACGCCCATGACCGAACCCGTCATCTTCCAGAAAAAGGCCATGCCGGTCGATGTCGAGGCCGGCAAGACCTACTATTGGTGCGCCTGCGGTCTCTCGCTGCGCCAGCCCTTCTGCGACGGCTCGCACGGCAAGGGCACGGACATCCTGCCCATCGCCTACAAGGCCGAGGCGACCGGCAAGGCGTTCTTCTGCGGCTGCAAGCATTCGAAAAAGAAGCCGCTCTGCGACGGGACGCATAAGGAACTCTGAAGAGCGCGCGTCCACCCTCGCGCAAGCGTCGACTTGCGTGGATACGGCGGCCCCTCGAGCGAAATGCGCGCGCGCCCATTCCTGCACTCGCCCGATGGCGCTGAGTCGGACTCGGGCAAGTAGAACTCGGGCAAGTCGATCTCGGGCAGGGGCGGCGCCATCGGCCTGCCCTCGGCGGCCGGCGCGGACGACAAACGCGAAGGCCCCGTCGCCTGGGGCGAACGGGGCCGGAAGGCTCCGCTTAGGGAGCGCGTCTGGAATATCCAGTCTGATTTGGAGGAGACCCCTGCCTGGCCGGGCGGCGGTCTCTTCCCTCGTGCATGGTTGTCAGATTTTTCCGGGATGCGGCCGCTTGAGCGCTCAATCCGCCCGCTTCCCTTTTGGTCCGCCGTATTTCAAACGGCTCACCCTTTCCGACCCGGCGGCGTCATGCTCCTCTCGCAAATCTGTCGGCATTGGCTGGCGACAGGGAGATCGCGCCAACACGTCTATCGCGTCCGAAACGAGGTCCCACCCGTCCGGCGCTCCGGCGCTCCCTGGCCCCTTAGTCAGGCGCGACGGCCGCGATATGTCCAGATGCTGAACCCGTTCGCTTGAGTCGTCAAGCCGCGAATTTCGACTGCGACACATTGACCGCCGGCGAGCCTTAAGAAACGGCTACTTGTCAGGTATCGCGACGACGTATATAGATATGTTTATGTCTTAAGGATCAGCCGCCATGATCGTCCCTCTCGCCTTCGGTCTGGAGCCCGCGCTCGCCGCTCTCAACGCGGCGGGGGAGGAAACGCGTCTGCGCCTGCTGGCGCTGCTGGCGCACTCCGAACTCACCGTCAGCGAAGTGGTCGCGATCCTCGGCCAGTCCCAGCCGCGCGTTTCGCGCCACCTCAAACTGCTCGTCGAAGCCGGCCTGGTCGAGCGCCGACGCGAGGGCGCCTGGGCCTTTTTCCGGCTGGCGCCGTCCGGCGGGGCCGGGGCGCTGGCGCGCAACATCGTCGACTGGTTGGACGCAAACGAGACGACCCTCGCCGCGGACCGCGCGCGCCTCGCCGAGGTGCGCCGCGCCCGCGCCGAAACGGCGGCCCGCTATTTCGCCGCCCATGCCGCCGAATGGGATGACATCCGCTCGCTTCATGCGCCGGACGCGCTGGTCGAAGAGGCGATCCGCGTCGCAATCGGCGAGGCGCCCGTGCGCCGTCTGCTCGATCTAGGCGCCGGAACCGGGCGGATGCTCGAACTCTTCGCGCCGCTCGCTGAGCACGCGATCGGCGTCGATCTCTCCTCCGCCATGCTCGCCGTCGCGCGTGGGCGGCTGGAGGAAAACGGCGCGCGCAACGTCGATCTGCGCCAGGGCGATCTCTACGCCCTTCCCGTTCCACGCGACTCCTTCGATCTCGCGATCATGCACCAGGTGCTGCATTATCTCGACGATCCCGCCCGCGCGGTGCGCGAGGCGGCGCGGGCGCTTTCGCCCGGAGGCCGTCTGCTGATCGTCGACTTCGCGCCGCATGACGAGGAGGCGCTGCGCGAGCGGCACGCGCACCGCCGGCTCGGCTTCTCGGACGGAGAGGTGCGCGGACTGCTCGCGCAGGCTGGCCTCGAAACCGTTTTCCACCGCGACTTGGAGCCCGGCGCGAAGGAAGGCGCCAAGCTCACCGTATCGCTGTGGCTCGCGCGCGATCCGCGCATCGTCGCAGACTCCGTTCCCGCCTCCCGCTACGAGACCGCCTGATGTTCAACGCCCTGCACCCCACAGCCTCGGCGAACCGCTTCGCCATCTCTTACGAGTTCTTCCCGCCGAAAACGCCTCAGATGGAGACGCAGCTCTGGGAGTCGGTCAAACGGCTCGAAGCCTTAAAGCCGCATTTCGTTTCCGTCACCTACGGCGCCGGCGGGTCGACGCGCGAACGCACGCACAACATTGTTGCGCGCATCGCCCGCGAAACGAAGATGAAGCCTGCGGCGCATCTGACCTGCGTGTCATCGTCGAAAGAGGAGATCGACGAAATCCTGCGCGGCTACTGGGACGCCGGGGTTCGCCACATCGTCGCGCTGCGCGGCGATCCGCCGACCGGCGTCGGCGCGAGATTCGAAGCCAATCCCGAGGGATACGCCCGCTCCTGCGATCTCGTGCGCGGCATCAGGAAGGCCGGCGACTTCGAGATTTCCGTCTCGACCTATCCCGAAGGGCATCCCGAAAGCGCATCTGTCGAACAAGACCTCGACGCGCTCGCAGCAAAAATCGACGAGGGCGCGACGCGCGCCATCACGCAGTTCTTCTTCGACAACGACGTCTACTTCCGCTTTCTCGACAAGGCGCGCGGCCGGGGGATGAACATCCCGATCGTTCCGGGCATCATGCCCATCCGCAACTTCAAGCAGGTCGCGGGCTTTGCGACAAAGGCCGGCGCCAGCGTGCCGCGCTGGATCGCGGAGCGGTTCGAGGGGCTCGACGACGATCCCGAAACCCGCGCGCTCGTCGCCGCGACCACCGTCGTGGAGCAGGTCATGGGGCTGGCGCGCGCCGGCGTCGACGAATTCCACTTCTACACCAACAACCGCGCCGACATGGTCTTCGCCATATGCCATCTCCTCGGCGTCCGTCCCGTCCGCGAGAAAGTTCCCGCATGAGCTTCGACAAGACTCACGGCCCCAACATCCTCAAGGCGCTCGAATCGATCGCGCGCGAACGCATTCTCGTCCTCGACGGCGCCATGGGCACCATGGTCCAGCGCCACAAATTCACGGAAGAGGATTTCCGCGGCGAGCGCTTCGCCGATCACAAGCGCGATCTGAAGGGCGACAACGATCTCCTGATCCTCACCCAGCCCAAGGCGATCAAGGACATTCATATCGCCTATCTCGAAGCCGGCGCCGACATCGTCGAGACCAACACTTTCTCGGCGACGACGATCGCGCAGGCGGATTACGGCCTCGAAGGCATCGTTGCGGAGCTCAATCGCGAAGGCGCGCGGCTGGCGCGCGAAGCCGCCGACGAAGTTGCCGCGAAGACCGGCGTTCGCCGCTTCGTCGCCGGCTCGATCGGGCCGACCAACCGCACCGCGTCGATTTCGCCGGACGTGTCGAATCCCGGCTATCGCGCCGTGACTTTCGACGAGCTGCGCGCGGCGTACCGCGAGCAGGCGCTCGCCCTGATCGAAGGCGGCGCCGACATTCTGCTCGTCGAGACGATCTTCGACACGCTCAACGCCAAGGCGGCGATCTACGCGCTCGAAGACGCGTTCGACGCAGCCGGCACGCGTTTCCCGATCATGATCTCGGGCACGATCACCGATCTCTCCGGCCGCACGCTCTCGGGCCAGACGGCGGTGGCCTTCTGGCATTCGCTGGCGCACGCCAGGCCGTTTTCCATCGGCTTCAACTGCGCGCTCGGCGCACGCGAGATGCGCCAGCACATCGCGGAAATCGGCCGCGTCGCCGATGCGCGCGTCTGCGCCTTTCCCAACGCCGGCCTGCCCAACGAATTCGGCTTCTATGACGAGAGCCCCGAATATATGGCCGAGCTCGTCGGCGAGTTTGCGACCTCCGGCCTCGTCAACATCGTCGGCGGCTGCTGCGGCACCACGCCCGATCATATCCGCGCCATCGCCGAGGCGGTGAAAGGCGTGACGCCGCGTGCGATCCCCGCAATCGAGCCGATGCTGCGCCTCTCCGGCCTGGAGCCGTTCACGCTCACGAAGGACATTCCCTTCGTCAATGTCGGCGAGCGCACCAACGTCACCGGCTCGGCCAAGTTCCGCAAGCTCGTCACCAACGGCGACTATGCGGCGGCGCTGGACGTGGCGCGCGATCAGGTCGCGAACGGCGCGCAGGTCATCGACGTCAACATGGATGAAGGTCTGCTCGATTCAAAGCGCGCGATGGTCGAGTTTCTCAATCTCCTCGCCGCCGAGCCCGACATCGCCCGCGTGCCGGTGATGGTGGACTCTTCCAAATTCGAAGTGATCGAGGCGGGCCTGCAGTGCCTGCAGGGCAAGGGCGTCGTCAATTCGATTTCGCTCAAAGAGGGCGAGGAGAGCTTTATCGATCATGCGCTGAAGGTGAAGCGCTACGGCGCCGCCGTCGTCGTCATGGCCTTCGACGAGCAGGGCCAAGCCGACACGCTTGCGCGCAAGGTCGAGATTTCGAAGCGCGCCTATAAGATTCTGACCGAGCAAGTCGGTTTCCCGCCCCAGGACATCATCTTCGATCCCAATATCTTCGCGGTCGCCACCGGCATCGAGGAACATGAAAATTACGGCGTCGACTTCATCGAGGCGGCGCGTGCCATCAAACGCGATCTGCCCTTCGCGCATGTCTCCGGCGGCGTGTCGAACCTGTCCTTCTCCTTCCGCGGCAACGAGCCCGTGCGCGAGGCGATGCATTCGGTGTTTCTCTATCACGCGATCGCCGCCGGGATGGACTTAGGAATAGTCAACGCCGGCCAGCTCGCGGTCTATGCCGAGATCGACCCGATCCTGCGCGAAGCCTGCGAGGACGTGGTTCTCAACCGCTGCAAGGGCTCCACGGAGCGGCTCGTCGAGGTTGCCGAGATCTACAAGGGCGGCGCCGCCAGGACGCAGGAGAAGGACGCCGCCTGGCGCGAATTGAGCGTCGAGAAGCGCTTAGAGCACGCGCTGGTCAACGGCGTCGCCGACTATATCGAGATCGACGTCGAAGAGGCGCGCCAAAAGTCCACGCGGCCGCTCGACGTCATTGAAGGCCCGCTGATGGCCGGCATGAACGTCGTCGGCGATCTCTTCGGCGCCGGCAAGATGTTCCTGCCGCAGGTGGTCAAGTCCGCGCGCGTGATGAAGCAGGCGGTCGCTTATCTCATGCCCTTCATGGAGGACGGCAAGGATGCGCGCTCCTCCGCCGGCAAAATCCTGCTCGCGACCGTCAAGGGCGACGTTCACGACATCGGCAAGAACATCGTCGGCGTCGTCCTGGGCTGCAACAATTTCGAGGTGATCGACCTTGGCGTGATGACGCCAGCGTCGAAAATCCTCGAGGCCGCGAAGAAGGAAAAGGTCGACATCATCGGATTGTCCGGCCTCATCACACCTTCGCTCGACGAAATGTGCTTCGTCGCCGCCGAACTCGAGCGCGAGGGCCTCGAAACGCCGCTGCTCATCGGCGGCGCGACCACGAGCCGCGTGCACACGGCGGTGAAGATCAATCCGAACTACCGGCGCGGGCAGGCGGTCTACGTCACCGACGCCAGCCGCGCCGTGGGCGTTGCGCAGGCGCTCATCTCCTCGCACTCGCGCGGGGAATATATGGCGCGGACGCGCGCCGAATACGAGCGCGTCGCCGAGGCGCACGCCCGCGCGCAGGCCGACAAGCTGCGCGTCTCGCTGGACGCCGCGCGCAAGAACGCCTTCAAGATCGACTGGCCGGCCTATGAGCCGAAAAAGCCGTCCTTCACCGGCGCGCGCGCCTTCGCGAGCTACGACGTTGGCGAACTCGTTCCCTATATCGACTGGACGCCGTTCTTCCAGACCTGGGAGTTCAAGGGGCGCTTTCCCGCTTTGCTCGACGATCCCGAGCGCGGCGAGGCGGCGCGGCGGCTCTACGACGACGCGCGGGCGATGTTGAAGCGCATCGTCGAGGAGCGCTGGTTCACGCCCAAGGCGGTGATCGGCTTCTGGCCGGCGAACGCCGTCGGCGACGACATCGCGCTCTATACGGGCGAGTCGCGCACGGACCGCCTCGCGACGCTCTACACCCTGCGTCAGCAGCTTTCGCGGCGCGACGGCAAGCCGCATATCGCGCTTTCCGATTTTGTCGCGCCGGAAGGCTCGGGCAAGGCGGACTATCTCGGCGCCTTCGTCGTCACCGCCGGCGCGGAGGAGGAAAAGATTTCCGCGCGCTACGCCCAGGCCAACGACGATTACGGCTCGATCATGGTCAAGGCGCTGGCGGACCGCATCGCCGAGGCCTTCGCCGAGCGGATGCACGAGCGCGTGCGCTGCGAATTCTGGGGCTATGCGGCAAACGAGAGCTTCGCGCCGCAGGAGCTGATCGGCGAGCCCTATGCCGGAATCCGCCCGGCGCCGGGCTATCCGGCGCAACCCGACCACACCGAAAAGGCGACGCTGTTCAAGCTGCTCGACGCGGAAAAGCGCACGGGCGTGAAGTTGACGGAGAGCTACGCCATGACCCCGGCGGCTTCGGTCAGCGGCCTCTATCTGGCGCATCCGGGCGCGCATTATTTCGGCGTCGCCAAGGTCGAGCGCGATCAGGTCGAGGACTACGCCCGCCGCAAGGGCATGGCGGCCTGTGAGGTCGAGCGCTGGCTGGGGCCGATCCTGAACTACGAGCGGGAGACCGACGCGGCGGCGACGGAGCAATACTGAACCTGGCCGATTTCCCTGGCCCCCTCCCTGTCCCTCCCCCGCTGCGCCATAGCCCGTCGAAAGACGGGCGTCTTTCGACGCCCTTTGGCTTGCGGGAGAGGGGACGCAAACGCCCGGCGTTTAGCGATGTCATGGCGAAGGGCCGAATCTGCTCCCTCTCCCGCCGCAGGCAAGTTTACGCAGCCTGCGTAAACTTGGCTGCGAAGCGGGGGAGGGCTGGGGAGGGGGGCGAGGCAACCATTAAAACGGCGGGTTGATCGCGGCGACCCTATCGGTCATGCGACCGACGCGACGGTTCCCGCGCACGGTCCTTGCATTCTTGCGCCTGGCCGCGCAAAGAGGGCGCCAACACTCGCCTCGAAAGCATGGCCGCGCCGGCCCCAGACGGATGAGACGACCGCATGACCTCGCTCGACAGCTTCAAAACCCGTAAAAAGCTCGTCGTCGGATCGAAGCCTTACCAGTATTTCTCGCTCAAGGCGGCGGAGAAGAACGGGCTCGAAGGCGTCTCGCGCCTGCCCTATTCGCTGAAAGTCGTGCTCGAAAACCTGCTGCGCAACGAAGACGGGCGCTCCGTCACGAAGGAGCACATCGCCGACTTTGCCAAATGGCTCGTCGAAAAGGGCAGGACCGAGCGAGAGATCGCGTTCCGACCGGCCCGCGTGCTGATGCAGGATTTCACCGGCGTTCCCGCCGTCGTCGATCTTGCGGCGATGCGCGACGCCATGCGCGCGCTGGGCGGCGATCCGCAGAAGATCAATCCGCTCGTCCCCGTCGATCTCGTCATCGACCATTCCGTCATCGTCGATCAGTTCGGGACGGCGCGCGCCTTCAAGCAGAACGTCGACCTCGAATATCAGCGCAACGGCGAGCGCTACCGCTTCCTGAAATGGGGCCAGTCGGCGTTCGACAATTTCCGCGTCGTGCCGCCGGGGACCGGCATCTGCCATCAGGTCAATCTCGAATATCTGGCGCAGACGGTCTGGACGAAGAAGGAAAAGGTCAAATCCAAGGGCAAGACGGTCACGATCGAGACCGCCTATCCCGACACGCTGGTCGGAACGGATTCGCATACGACCATGGTCAACGGCCTGGCGGTGCTCGGCTGGGGCGTCGGCGGCATCGAGGCCGAGGCGGCGATGCTCGGTCAGCCGCTCTCCATGCTGGCGCCGGAGGTCGTGGGCTTCAAGCTGACCGGCGCGCCGCGCGAAGGCGTCACTGCGACCGACGTGGTGCTCACCGTCACGCAAATGCTGCGCAAAAAAGGCGTCGTCGGCAAATTCGTCGAGTTCTTCGGTTCAGGCCTGGATCATCTCTCGCTCGCCGACCGCGCCACCATCGCCAATATGGCGCCCGAATACGGCGCGACCTGCGGCTTCTTCCCGATCGACGCCGAGACGCTTCGCTATCTCAAAACCTCGGGCCGCGCGTCGGCGCGCATTGCGCTCATCGAGAAATATGCGCAGGCGCAGGGCCTGTTGCGCACGAAAACGTCGCCGGATCCCGAGTTCACGGACATGATCGAACTCGATCTCGCGGGCGTCGTCCCCTCGCTCGCCGGCCCCAAGCGTCCCGAGGGGCGCGTGGCGCTGGACGAGGCCGCAGCGGCCTTCGAAAGCGCGCTCGCGAGCGAATACAGGAAGGAGGGCGGGGTCGCGGCTCGCCATCCGGTCGCGGGGACCGACTACGATCTCGGCCATGGCGACGTGGTCATCGCCGCCATCACGTCTTGCACCAACACCTCGAATCCGAGCGTGCTGATCGGCGCGGGGCTGCTCGCGCGCAACGCCGTCGAGCGCGGCTTGAAAGTCAAACCCTGGGTGAAAACGTCGCTCGCGCCGGGCAGCCAGGTCGTCGCGCAATATCTCGACAAATCCGGCTTGCAGAAATACCTCGACAAACTCGGCTTCAATCTCGTGGGCTTCGGCTGCACCACCTGCATCGGCAATTCCGGGCCGCTGCCCGAACCCGTGTCGAAGACCATCAACGCGCATGATCTCGTCGCGGCGTCGGTGCTGTCCGGCAACCGCAATTTCGAGGGCCGCATCAACCCCGACGTGCAGGCCAATTACCTCGCCTCGCCCCCGCTCGTCGTCGCCTATGCGCTGATGGGCTCCATCGCGAAGGACATGACACGTGAGCCGCTGGGAACGGACAAGAAGGGCCAGCCGGTCTATCTGCGCGACATCTGGCCGTCGAACGCCGAGATCGCCGCGTTCATCGGCAAGAACGTCACGCGCAAAATGTTTCGCGAGACCTACGCCGATGTGTTCGAGGGCGACGCGCATTGGCGCAAGGTCAAGGCGCCCGGCGGCGAGACCTACGGCTGGGACGCGCAGTCGACCTATGTGCGCAATCCCCCTTATTTCGTTGGGCTGACCCCAGCGCCCAAGCCCGTCGCCGACATCGAGAGGGCGCGTATTCTCGCGCTGTTCGGCGACAAGATCACCACCGACCATATCTCGCCGGCCGGCTCGATCAAGGCCGCCTCGCCCGCCGGAAAATGGCTGATCGAGCAAGGCGTCGCGCCCGCCGACTTCAACCAGTACGGCACGCGCCGCGGCAATCACGAAGTGATGATGCGCGGAACCTTCGCCAATATTCGCATCAGGAACCACATGATGCGGGACGCCGCCGGCAATGCGCCGGAAGGCGGGATGACGAAGCATTATCCGGACGGCGAAGCGATGCCGATCTACGATGCGGCGATGAAACACGCGGCGGAAGGGGCGCCGCTCGTCGTGTTCGCCGGCGCCGAATACGGCAACGGCTCGTCGCGCGACTGGGCGGCGAAGGGAACGGCGCTGCTCGGCGTGCGCGCGGTCATCGCCGAGAGCTTCGAGCGCATCCACCGCTCCAATCTCGTCGGCATGGGCATATTGCCGCTGACTTTCGAAGCCGGGACGACATGGTCGTCGCTTGGACTCGCCGGCGCCGAAACCGTCACGATCCACGGCCTCGCCGACGGCCTGGCGCCGCGGCAAATTCTCATTGCGACGATCGATTTTACCGACGGTTCGACGAAACGCGTTCCCCTGCTTGCGCGCATCGATACTGTCGACGAATTAGAATACTTCAAAAACGGAGGCATTCTTCCTTACGTATTGCGACAGCTCGTCTCATGATTTGAGCATAAAAACCCGCCGGGTCGATTGACTCCTCGACAATCCTGCGACATCGTCCGGGGCGCATAGCGCGGGTCTTTGCCGTTTCTACTCGTGACGAATGGCGATCGGACGCGGCGCTGAAACGAAGAAAAAATCTCGCTACGGGAAGAAGAGGAAACGGCAAGATGAAGACTTTGGCTTTAGTGACGACCATCGCTCTTTTCGCTGGGCTGTCGGCGCCGGCATTTGCGAGCTGCGACACGCGCAAGGAGGACGAGCAGGCCGTTTGCGCGAGCAAGTGCGAGGACGCCTATCTGAAGGACCAGATGGGCTTTACCGCGGACATGACGAAGGTCAAGGCCGAGAAGAAGGCCTGCGACGAGAAGTGCGGTTGCCCGCAGAACACCAAGTTCTGATCGTCGCGGCGGCTCGCGGCCGTCGAATGCATAAAGCGATCTCGCTGTTGCGATAGATCGCCAGCGAACGAGACGGCCGGGCGCGCGAGATTTCGCGCGCCCGGGTGTTTTTGACCGCACGAATGTTCGGATTTCGCCGCGCGGTTTTGTTCGAAACGAACGAGGCGCCCATTTTTGATCTTCGACAATCCTGCGATTGACTCGTGCGGCGTCCTGCGACATCGTTCGAGCCGCCTTGGCGCGGATTTTTGGGTCATGAAGGTCGATGACGGCAGACGTTCGGGCGTGGGCTAGAAAAGCAATAACGACACCGAAAGAAGAGGAATCGCATCCATGAAGACACGCGCCATCTTGACGGCCGTCGCCCTGTTCGCCGCCTCCGCCGCCCCCGCCTTCGCCTCCTGCGACGTGCTCAAGGCCGACGAAGACAAGCAGGCGCGCTGCGCGCAGAAGTGCGACGACGCCTACATCAGCGGCAAGATGCACTACGGCGCGGACATCGCCAAGGTCACGGAAGAGAAGAAGGCCTGCGACGCGGCCTGCGGCTGCTCCGCAAACACGAAGTAAGCATTTTTCGGGGCCGCCGGAAATTGAAGGCGGCCCCCATTTCTCGCGCCGCGGGCGACGCGCGCTTAATCTCCCGAATAGACGTTGCCGTCCGGGCCCTTCCAGCCCTTGTCCGCTTCGTAAAAGCGAAACTCTTCGTCGAACGTCACCTTCTGGCCCGGCGCGACATATTGCTTGCCCTTGGGGTCGGAGCTGCGCGGCGCCGTCACATAATGCTTGCTGGGCGAACAGCCCTCCTTGAACTTTCCGGCGTCGTCGGGCTTGCAGTCGAGATTGGCGCCCTCGGGAAACTCCACCGTCGCGTTGAAGAAGAGTTCGTAGCCCTTCTCTCCCGTCGCGTGCATTTCCAGCTGTTCGGTCATGGTCTGCTTGAATTCGAGAATCTTGCCCGGCTTGTCGAAGCGCTGCTTGAGCAGATTTTCGAAAATCTGGCGCCCCTGCGCCTCGGTCGGATAACAGCCGCCGAAAAAACACCCCGCCCATGCGCCGTCGACGGCGATCGGCGCCGCGATCAGCGCCAGGGCCACAATTTTCGAAAATCTCGCGCGCATGACGTTTCCTCTCCCCCTTGCCCAAAGGCTCGTAACGGCCTTTTGGGGCACACTAGCGTTCCGCTTCCAACGGATGATTCCGGTGTGTCATTCCGGACGCTCGCGGAACGCAAGCGATCCGGAATCCAGGGCCGCGACAAGGATGTTTCATGTCTCTCCTGGATTCCGGGTTCTTCGCTTCGCGAAGCCCCGGAATGACACCTGCGGGAAACAAGCGTCAGGGTCACAACACTAGCGAAATCGGCGGCAATTTGAAACGTCCCACACTGGTCAGGAGCCGCTGAACCAGTTGTAGCCCATGTTCTCCCAATAGCCGCCGGGGTATTCGTTGGCGACGAAGATCTCGACGACGAATTTCGGGTTCTTGAAACCGAGCTTCGTCGGAATGCGGACGCGCAGCGGATAGCCGTATTTGGCCTCTCCCGCGAAATTCGCGAAATCCAGCGCAAGCAGGGTCTGCGGATGCAGCGCGGTCGGCATGTCGATGCTCGTCCAATATTTGTCCGCGCAGCGGAACCCGACATATCGCGCGGAAAGATCGGCGCCGACGCGCTCCAGAAACGCGCGCAGCGGAACGCCGCCCCATTTTCCGACCGCGCTCCATCCCTCGACGCAGACGAGGCGCGTAATCTGCGAAACCTGCGGCAGCGCCTGCAAGTCCTCCAGCGACCAGGGCCGCTTGTCGGAAATTCGTCCCGCAAGTTCGAGGCGGTAGGACGCGCCGTCGATCCTGGGCGCCAGCGCCTCCTCGTAGTAGGCGTTGAAGGGGAACGGCCGGGTCACATCGGTTTCGGCGTAGGTCGGCGCAAGCTTGTTCGGGTCGAACAGCGCCGCCTGGACGCGGTCGTTCCAGCGTGACATGGCCCACAGCATCCGGTCGACTGCGTCGTCGTCCTTCAGATCGCAGCCGGAGAGCAGCGTCAGCGCGCCGAGGGAGAGCGAGCGCTTGAGGAACAGCCGCCGCTCCAGCTTCGGGCGAAAGCGATCGAGGTCGGTCCTCGCGCCGTCCGCACGCGGACTCATCGCGGCGCCTCCGCGCGTCCCGTAATCATTGCGCGCAGGACGCCGCGCGCGGCGAACGCCAGATTGACGTGCAGAACCAGAAACAGAAAAAGCCCGGCCATCGCCCAGAAGTGGACGCGGCGCGCCCCTTCGTATCCGCCCATGACCGCGGCAAGCTCCTGCATTTGCACCGGCTTCCAGATCGCGAGGCCGGAGACCGCGACAAGCGCGAGAAGCGCCAAAGCGAGGAGATACAGCAGCCGCTGCACCGCGTTGTAGCGGCCGGGCGCATGGGGCAGCCGCCTTCGAAACGCCTGACGCAAATCGCGCCAGAGCGAAGCCGCGCGCGGCGGGGAAATGTCTTTCGCAAAATGTCCCGACAACAGCCCATAGGCGAGATAGACGGCGCCGTTGAGGACGAGCAGCCACATGGCGGCGAAATGCCAGGCGAGCGCGCCGGCGAGCCAGCCGCCGAGCGTCAGCTCGCGCGGAAACTGGAAGGCGTAGAGCGGCGCGGCGTCGTATATGCGCCAACCGCTCAGCATCATCGCGACGACGGCGAGGGCGTTGATCCAATGCGTGACGCGCACGATGAGGCTGTGCGCCGGCCCGGCGCCGCTCGCGGCTGCGCCCGCCCTTTTCGCTGGCATGTCGTCTCTCCGCTCCTGCTTCCGCCGCGCGCGGACAGCAGACAATTATTGCGCCGCACGGCGAAATCGAGTCCCGGCGCCGCGGACGGCTTTCGCCAATTTGCGGCGCCCACCCCGTTTTCTTGCTTCGCCGCCCGGTGTATGCGAGCGTCGACGCGGCGCGCGGCGCGCCAGCGAGCGGAGCAAAAACGCATGGGCGCGGCCGGCGGTGCGGCCAACCAATATAAGAAGCTCGCCTTTCTCTCCTCCGGGACGCCGGAGGCGGAGGAGGCGCGGGCGCGGCTCGCCGCCAAATACGGCGATGTCCCGCCCGACGAAGCGGAGTGCATCGTCGCGCTCGGCGGCGACGGCCTGATGCTGCGCACGCTGCATCGCTTCATGGGGTCCGGCAAGCCGATTTACGGCATGAACCGCGGCTCCGTGGGCTTTCTCATGAACGAATACCGCGAGAACAATCTGAGAAGGCGCATTGCCGACGCCAAGCCCTCGATCGTGCATCCACTGCTCATGTGCGCAAAGAACACGCAAGGCGACGAGTTCACCGCGCACGCCATCAACGAAGTTTCGCTGCTGCGGCAAAGTTCGCAGATCGCCAAGCTGCGCATCCTCATCAACGGCCAGGAGCGCATGGCCGAACTCGTCACGGACGGAATCCTCGTTTCGACGCCGGCCGGCTCGACGGCCTACAATCTCTCGGCGCACGGGCCGATCCTGCCGCTCGACGCGCCGCTGATGGCGCTCACGCCCATTTCCGCGTTTCGGCCCCGCCGCTGGCATGGCGCGCTGCTGCCGGACGGCGCCAAGGTGCGCATCGAAGTGCTGGAGTCGCAAAAGCGACCGGTGTCCGTCGTCGCCGATCACGACGAATTCCGCGACGTCGACTATGTCGACGTGGAGATGGATCACGGAACCGATCTCGTGCTGTTGCACGATCCCGGCCACTCGCTGGAAGAGCGCATCCTGCGCGAGCAGTTCGGCTACTGACAAAAAAGCATCGGACCGGGAAGCTTCGGCTCCCCGGTCCGCGGTTCTTCGTCTCGCCCTTCTTGTCGCGGCGGCGCGTCACTCCGCCGGCGGCGGCAGCGGCGCAGCGGGCGCCGCCGCGGCCTCGGCGCGCTGCGTGATGATGAGGTCGTCGCGGCTGCCGGCGACGGAGCGGAACTTCGCCATGGCCGCGCCGGTGCCGGCCGGGATCAGGCGGCCGACGATGACGTTCTCCTTGAGGCCGACCAGCGGATCGACCTTGCCGTTGACGGCGGCCTCGGTGAGGACGCGCGTCGTCTCCTGGAAGGACGCGGCGGAGAAGAACGAACGCGTCTGCAGCGACGCCTTGGTGATGCCGAGCAGCACCGGCGTGCCCGTCGCAGGCTTGCCGCCGTTCTCGACCGCCTTGGCGTTGGCCTCTTCGAGTTCGAGCTGATCGACCTGCTCGCCCTCCAGAAAGCCGGTGTCGCCCGGATCGGCGATGTCGACCTTTTGCAGCATCTGACGCACGATCACTTCGATGTGCTTGTCGTTGATGTTCACGCCCTGCAGCCGGTAAACTTCCTGGATTTCGTTGACGAGATAGGCCGCAAGCTCCTCCACGCCCTTGATCGCCAGAATGTCGTGCGGCGCCGGATTGCCGTCGACGATGTAGTCGCCCTTTTCGACGACGTCGCCGTCCTGCAAATGGATGTGTTTGCCCTTGGGGATCAGATATTCGACGGGCTCGGCGCCCTCTTCGCCGGGCACGATGGTGACGCGCTGCTTGTTCTTGTAGTCCTTGCCGAACTGCACCGTGCCGGAAATCTCGGCGATGATGGCGTGATCCTTCGGCCGGCGCGCCTCGAACAGTTCCGCGACGCGCGGCAGACCGCCGGTGATGTCGCGCGTCTTGGCGCTCTCCACCGAAATGCGCGCCACAATGTCGCCGGCCTTGATCTTGGCGCCCGGTTCGACCGCGATGATCGAGTCGACCGGCAAGAGATAACGCGCGTCGCCGCCGCGTTGCAGCTTGACGATCTTGCCGTCGGCGCCCTTGATGACGAGCGCCGGCTTGAGGCTCGCCGAGCGCGCGTTGAGCCGCCAGTCCATGACCATGCGCTTGGCGATGCCGGTCGATTCGTCGACCGTCTCGGACATGGACTGCCCTTCGACCAGATCTTCGAAACCGACGACGCCGTCGACCTCGGTGATGATCGGCCGCGTATAGGGATCCCATTCGGCGATGCGCTCGCCGCGCTTGATCTTGTCGCCCTCGTCCACTTTCAGCTTGGCGCCGTATTGGATGCGCGTGACCGAGCGCTCGACGCCGTCCGGCCCGACGATCACCACCGCGACGTTGCGCGCCATGACCATCAAATCGCCTTCCGAGTTGCGGGCGACGTGGCGGTTGCGCACATGCACCGTTCCCTCGAAATTCGACTCGACGAACGACTGATCCGCGAGCTGCGCCGCGCCGCCGATATGGAACGTGCGCATGGTAAGCTGCGTGCCGGGCTCGCCGATCGACTGCGCGGCGATGACGCCGACGGCTTCGCCCATGTTGACGGGCGTGCCGCGCGCGAGATCGCGTCCGTAGCACTTGGCGCAGACGCCGTTCTTGGCTTCGCAGGTGAGAACCGAACGGATTCGCACCTCCTGAATGCCGGCGGCGTTGATCGCCTCGATGTGCCACTCCTGGATCATTTCGCCGGCCGGAACGATCGTCGAACCGTCCTGGGCCTTCAAATCTTCCGCCGCGGTGCGGCCGAGGATGCGCGAAGCCAGCGAGGCGACGACCTGGCCGGCGTCGATGATGGCGCGCATACGAATGCCGCCCGTCGCGCCGCAGTCGACAGCGGAGATGATCGAATCCTGCGCCACGTCGACGAGACGGCGGGTCAGATAGCCGGAGTTTGCGGTCTTCAGCGCCGTGTCGGCGAGGCCCTTGCGGGCGCCGTGCGTCGAATTGAAATATTCGAGCACGGTGAGGCCTTCCTTGAAGTTCGAGATGATCGGGCTCTCGATGATTTCGCCCGATGGCTTCGCCATCAGTCCGCGCATCGCCGCGAGCTGCTTCATCTGCTGCGGCGAACCGCGCGCGCCCGAATGCGACATCATGTAGATCGAGTTGATCGGCATGTCGCGGCCGCGCTCGTCCTTGCGCACGGCGGAGATGCGCTGCATCATCTCGTCCGCGAGCTTGTCCGTGCACTTCATCCAGGCGTCGACCACCTTGTTGTATTTCTCGCCTTGCGTGATGAGGCCGTCGTTATACTGCTGCTCGTATTCCTTGGCGGCGGCGCGCGTTTCGGAAACGATCTTCTCCTTCGTCTCCGGCACGACCATGTCGTCCTTGCCGAAGGAGATGCCGGCCTTGAACGCTTCGCGGAAGCCGAGCGCCATGATGCGGTCGCAGAAGATGACCGTCTCCTTCTGACCGCAGTTGCGGTAGACGGTGTCGATCATGTTGGAGATTTCCTTCTTCGTCATCAGCTTGTTGACGACGTCGAAGGGGATCTTGACGTGATTGGGCAGCAACTGCCCGAGCATCATGCGCCCGGGCGTCGTGTCGAAGATTTTCGCGACGCGCTCGCCTTTGTCGTTATAGGTCCACGCGCGGCCCTTGACCTTCGTGTGTAGCGTGATCGCCCGCGCCGCGATGGCGTGCTCGATCTCGCCCATATTGGCGAAAGCCATGCCCTGCCCGGGTTCGCCGTCGCGGTCCAGCGTCAGATAATAGAGGCCGAGAACGATGTCCTGCGACGGCACGATGATCGGCTGACCGTTCGCCGGATGCAGGATGTTGTTCGTCGACATCATCAGGACGCGCGCTTCGAGCTGCGCTTCGAGCGACAGCGGCACGTGCACGGCCATCTGGTCGCCGTCGAAGTCGGCGTTGAAGGCCGCGCAGACGAGCGGGTGCAGCTGGATCGCCTTGCCCTCGATCAGCACGGGCTCGAAAGCCTGAATGCCGAGACGGTGCAGCGTCGGCGCACGATTGAGCAGAACCGGATGTTCGCGGATGACCTCGTCGAGGATGTCCCAGACCTCGGGCTTCTCCTTCTCGACGAGCTTCTTCGCCTGCTTCACCGTCGCCGAATAGCCCTTGGCGTCGAGACGCGAATAGATGAACGGTTTGAACAGCTCCAACGCCATCTTCTTGGGCAGGCCGCACTGATGCAGCTTGAGCTCCGGGCCGACGACGATGACCGAACGGCCGGAATAGTCGACGCGTTTGCCGAGCAGATTCTGGCGGAAGCGGCCCTGCTTGCCCTTGAGCATGTCGGCGAGCGACTTCAAGGGCCGCTTGTTGGCGCCGGTGATGACGCGCCCGCGGCGGCCGTTGTCGAACAGCGCGTCGACGGCCTCCTGCAACATGCGCTTCTCGTTGCGGATGATGATGTCCGGCGCGCGCAGCTCGATGAGCCGCTTCAGGCGGTTGTTGCGATTGATGACGCGGCGGTAGAGATCGTTGAGGTCCGAGGTCGCGAAACGGCCGCCGTCGAGCGGCACCAGCGGACGCAGGTCCGGCGGAATGACCGGCACCTCCTTGAGGATCATCCACTCCGGCTTGTTGCCGGACTGGATGAAGGCCTCGATGATCTTGAGGCGCTTCGCCAGTTTCTTGGGCTTGAGCTCCGTCGTCGCCTCGGCGATCTCCTGGCGCAGCGAGGCGGCGATGGACTCGAGGTCCATGGATTCGAGAAGTCGGCGGATCGCCTCGGCGCCGATCATCGCCGTGAACGTGTCCTGGCCGTATTCGTCCTGCGCGCGCAGATACTCTTCCTCCGAGAGCAACTGGCGATCCTTCAAGGGCGTCAGGCCTGCATCGGTGACGATGTAGGACTCGAAATAGAGGATGCGCTCGAGATCCTTGAGGGTCATGTCGAGCAGTAGGCCGATGCGCGAAGGCAGCGACTTCAGGAACCAGATATGCGCGACGGGCGCTGCGAGCGAGATATGGCCCATGCGGTCGCGGCGCACGCGCGCGAGCGTCACTTCGACGCCGCACTTCTCGCAGATCACGCCCTTGTACTTCATGCGCTTGTACTTGCCGCACAAGCACTCGTAGTCCTTGATCGGACCGAAGATGCGCGCGCAGAAGAGGCCGTCGCGCTCCGGTTTGAACGTGCGGTAGTTGATGGTCTCCGGCTTCTTGATTTCGCCGAAGGACCAGGAGAGGATCTTCTCCGGGCTCGCGATCGAAATCCTGATCTGGTCGAAGGCCTGCGTCGCCACGACCGGATTGAAGAGATTCATGACCTCTTGCTGATTCATGGTCTTCTCCTGGATCGGGGTGGGAAACGCCTGCCACGTCTCCGCCGATCAAAAATCTTGCCGCTCATCCCTGTCCCGCTTGCGGGAGAGGGTGGCCCCGCCATAGGGCGTCTGTATAGACGCCCGTCTTTCGACGGGCTATGGCGGGGTCGGGTGAGGGCCCTCATCCGTCACGCGTTCCGCGCGACACCTTCTCCCGCAAGCGGGAGAAGGGGGCGTCCTCGATCACTCCGCCGCCGCGGCCGCCGGCGGCGCGTCTTCGTCCTCCGGCGCGGCGTTGGTGAGCTCGACATTGAGCGACAGCGAACGCATTTCCTTGATGAGCACGTTGAAGCTCTCGGGAATGCCGGATTCGAAGGTGTCGTCGCCGCGCACGATCGATTCGTAGACCTTGGTGCGGCCGGCGACGTCGTCCGACTTGACGGTCAGCATTTCCTGCAGCGTGTAGGCGGCGCCGTAGGCTTCGAGCGCCCAAACCTCCATTTCGCCGAAGCGCTGGCCGCCGAACTGCGCCTTGCCCCCGAGCGGTTGCTGGGTGACCAGCGAATAAGGGCCGATCGAACGCGCGTGAATCTTGTCGTCGACGAGATGATGAAGCTTCAGCATGTAGATGTAGCCGACCGTCACCTTTCGGTCGAAGGCTTCGCCCGTGCGTCCGTCGTAAAGCGTGACCTGTCCCGAAGCGTCGAGGCCCGCTTTGTCCAGCATCGCGACGATGTCCCTCTCGCGCGCGCCGTCGAACACCGGCGTCGCGATCGGCACGCCACGCCGCAGATCGTTGCCGACTTCGACCAGCGCCGTCACGTCGAGGCCGTCGATCTCCGCCTTGTCGTCCGCGTAGACCTCGCCGAGCGCCTTGCGCAGCGGCTTGGCGTCCTTGGAGCGCATATAGGCGTCCACGGCCGCGCCCACCTGCTTGCCGAGCCCCGCGCAGGCCCAGCCCAGATGCGTCTCGAGAATCTGCCCGACATTCATGCGGCTCGGCACGCCGAGCGGATTGAGCACGATGTCGACCGCCGTTCCGTCCTGGAGGAAGGGCATGTCCTCGGTGGGAACGATGCGCGAGACGACGCCCTTGTTGCCGTGGCGGCCGGCCATCTTGTCGCCGGGCTGAATCTTGCGCTTCACCGCGACGAAGACCTTGACCATCTTCATCACGCCGGGAGGCAGCTCGTCGCCGCGCTGGAGCTTTTCGACCTTGTCGAGGAAGCGGTTTTCAAGCCCCTTCTTCGCCTCGTCGTATTGCTTGCGCACGGCCTCGACGGAGGCCATCAGCGCGTCGTCCTCGACGACGAAGGTCCACCACTGCGAGCGGGGATATTCGTCGAGAACGGCCCGCGCGAGGGTTTCGCCCTTCTTGAACGATTTCGGCCCGGCGACGGCCTTCTTGCCGATCAGGGTCTCGGACAGGCGCGCGTAAACGTTGCGGTCGAGGATCGCGAGTTCGTCGTCGCGGTCCTTGGCCAGCCGCTCGATCTCCTCGCGCTCGATCGCCTGTGCGCGCTCGTCCTTCTCGACGCCGTGGCGGTTGAAGACGCGCACTTCGACGATGGTGCCCTGCACGCCCGGCGGCACGCGCAGGCTGGTGTCGCGCACATCAGAGGCTTTCTCGCCGAAGATGGCGCGCAGCAGTTTCTCTTCCGGCGTCATCGGGCTTTCGCCCTTGGGCGTGATCTTGCCGACGAGAATGTCGCCCGCCTGCACTTCGGCGCCGATATAGACGATGCCCGCTTCGTCGAGATTCTTCAGCGTCTCTTCCGAGACGTTGGGAATGTCTCTTGTGATTTCCTCGGGCCCGAGCTTGGTGTCGCGCGCCATCACCTCGAATTCGTCGATATGAATCGAGGTGAACACGTCGTCCTTGACGATGCGCTCGTTGAGAAGGATCGAATCCTCGAAGTTATAGCCGTTCCATGGCATGAAGGCGACGAGCACGTTGCGGCCGAGCGCGAGATCGCCGAGGTCCGTCGAGGGGCCGTCGGCGATGATGTCGCCCTTGCGCACCGCGTCGCCCACCTTCACCAGCGGCTTCTGGTTGATGCAGGTCGACTGGTTCGAGCGCTGATATTTCATCAGGCGGTAGATGTCGACGCCGGGCTTGGCCGGATCCTGCTCTTCCGTGGCGCGGACGACGATGCGGGTCGCGTCGATCTGGTCGACGACGCCGGTGCGGCGTGCGGCGATGGCGGCGCCGGAGTCGGCGGCGACGACCGGCTCCATGCCCGTGCCGACGAGCGGCGCGTCGGCTTTGACGAGCGGCACGGCCTGGCGCTGCATGTTGGAGCCCATCAGCGCACGGTTGGCGTCGTCGTTCTCGAGGAACGGAATCAGCGCCGCGGCGACGGAAACGAGCTGTTTCGGCGACACGTCCATCGCGTCGACCTTTTCACGCGGCGCGAGAAGCACCTCGCCGGCGTGGCGGCACAGCACCAGATCTTCGAGCAGGGCGCCCTGCTCGTCGACCGGCGCGTTGGCTTGGGCGACGTGGAACTTCGCCTCCTCCATCGCTGAGACATAGACGACTTCGTTCGTCACCTTGCCGTCGCGCACGCGGCGGTACGGCGCTTCGATGAAGCCGTATTTGTTGACGCGCGCGAACGTCGCCAGCGAATTGATGAGGCCGATATTCGGGCCTTCCGGCGTCTCGATCGGGCAGATGCGTCCGTAATGCGTCGGGTGCACGTCGCGCACCTCGAAGCCCGCGCGCTCGCGGGTGAGGCCGCCCGGACCCAGCGCCGAGAGACGGCGCTTATGGGTGATCTCCGACAGCGGGTTCGTCTGGTCCATGAACTGCGAGAGCTGCGAGGAGCCGAAGAACTCGCGCACCGCCGCCGCCGCGGGCTTGGCGTTGATGAGATCCTGCGGCATCACCGTGTCGATGTCGACCGAGGACATGCGCTCCTTGATCGCGCGCTCCATGCGCAGCAGACCGAGGCGATACTGATTTTCCATCAGTTCGCCGACCGAGCGCACGCGGCGGTTGCCGAGATGGTCGATGTCGTCGATTTCGCCACGGCCGTCGCGCAGATCGACGAGCGCCCGCACCACGGCGACAATATCGTCGCGGCGCAGCGTGCGTGTCGTGTCGGGCGCGTCGAGATCGAGGCGCATGTTCATCTTCACACGGCCGACCGCGGAAAGATCGTAGCGCTCGGGATCGAAGAACAGCGAATGGAACATCGCCTCCGCCGTCTCGATCGTCGGCGGCTCGCCCGGGCGCATCACGCGGTAGATGTCGAACAGCGCCTCCTCGCGGCTGCTGTTCTTGTCGACGGCCAGCGTGTTGCGGATGTAGGGGCCGACATTGATGTGGTCGATGTCGAGCACCGGCAACTCGTCGAAGCCCTTTTCGACGAGCAGCGGCAGCGTCTTGGCGTTGATCTCGTCGCCGGCTTCCGCGAAGATTTCGCCGGTTTTTGGGTCGAAGAGATCCTGCGCCAGATACTGGCCGTAGAGGTCTTCGGGCGAAACGCGGATCGCCTTCACGCCCTTTTCGGCAAGCTGGCGCGCGGCGCGCACCGCGAGCTTCTTGCCCGCTTCGAGGATCACTTCGCCCGAGTCGGCGTCGATCATGTCGGCGCTGGCCTTCACGCCCTTGAGACGTTCGGCGTCGAAGGGCATACGCCACGCGTCCTTGTCGGCCGTGTAGACGATCGTCTTGTAGAAGGTCGAGAGAATCTCCTCGCCGTCGAGCCCGAGCGCGAACAGCAGCGACGTCACCGGAATCTTGCGGCGACGGTCGATGCGCGCATAGACGATGTCCTTGGCGTCGAACTCGATGTCGAGCCAGGAGCCGCGATAGGGAATGATGCGCGCCGCGAACAGCAGCTTGCCGGACGAATGGCTCTTGCCCTTGTCGTGATCGAAGAAGACGCCCGGCGAGCGGTGCATCTGCGAGACGATGACGCGCTCGGTGCCGTTGACGACGAAGGTGCCGTTCGACGTCATGAAGGGCATGTCGCCCATGTAGACGTCCTGCTCCTTGATGTCCTTGACCGACTTCGCCTGGGTGTCGGGGTCGACGTCGAACACGATGAGGCGCAGCGTCACTTTGAGCGGCGCGGCGAAGGTCATGCCGCGCTGGCGGCATTCGTCGACGTCATATTTCGGCGCCTCGAACTCGTAGCGCACGAATTCGAGCAGAGCGACCTGCGAGAAGTCGGAAATCGGAAACACCGACTTGAAGACCGACTGAAGCCCTTCCTCGGGGCGGCCGCCCGCGGGTTCGTCCACGAGCAGGAACTGATCGTAGGAGGCTTTCTGCACCTCGATCAGATTGGGCATCGCCGCCGCTTCCCGGATATGTCCGAAAAATTTGCGGACGCGCTTGCGACCCGTGAATTTCCGCGCCGACGTCTGAGTCATGTCGCCTTTCGAGCCTTTTTCTTGAAGCGAATAGCGAATGGCGAGTAGCGAGTAGAGTTGAATCTATTCGCTATTCGCCATTCGCTATTCGCTTGTCTCCTTCAAGAACCTCTCTCCCCGCAAAGCGGGGAGAGAGGAAGCACAGCGTTCGCCGATTACTTGAGTTCGACCTTCGCCCCGACCTTTTCGAGGGTCGCCTTGATCTTCTCGGCCTCTTCCTTGGAAGCGCCTTCCTTGACGGGCTTGGGCGCGCCCTCGACGAGGTCCTTGGCCTCCTTGAGGCCGAGGCCGGTGATGGCGCGCACTTCCTTGATGACCTCGATCTTCTTGTCGCCGGCCGCGGCCAGGATCACGTTGAACTCGGTCTTCTCCTCGGCGGCCGGAGCGGCGGCGGCGCCCGCGCCCGGAGCCGCGGCGACGGCGACCGCAGCAGCAGCCGAAACGCCCCACTTCTCTTCGAGCATCTTGGCGAGCTCGGCGGCCTCCAGCACGGTGAGGGCCGAGAGGTCTTCGACGATCTTTTCCAGATTAGCCATGTGTCTTCGTCCTTCGAATTTGGTTCGGATCGGATAAGCAGGCCTTGCTCAGGCCGCGTCTCGTTTGGCGTAGGCCCCGAACACGCGCGCGAGCTTGGCGGCCGGCGCGGTCGAGAGCTGCGCGAGCTTGGTCGCCGGAGCCTGGATGAGGCCCACGAGTCTGCCGCGCAGTTCGTCGAGGGACGGGAGCGTCGCAAGCGACTTCACGCCGTCCACGTTCAGAGCTGTCTTGCCCATGGCGCCGCCGAGGATGACGAATTTGTCATGATCCTTGGCGAAGGCCACGGCCACTTTCGGCGCCGCCACCGGATCGCTGGAGTGAGCGATCAGGGTCGGGCCCTTGAGAAGGGCGCCGATCGAGGCGACATCCGTGCCATCGAGAGCGATCTTGGCGAGGCGGTTCTTCGCGACCTGAACAATGGCGCCTTCGTCGCGGGCCTGCTTGCGCAGCTTCTGCAACTGGGCGACCGTCAGGCCGGAGTAGTGCGCCACGACCACGACGCCGGTCTTCGAAAAGACCTCGTGCAGGGCCGCGACGGCTTCCTTTTTCTCCGCTCTGTCCACGGTGCTCTCTCCACGGGCGGGGCGTAACGCCCCGCCGGTTGCGACATGCCGCCCGCCCTCGCTGGGAGGGCAAGCGGCGCCGTAGATCCTGTCCCCGTCACGGTTTTCCGCGGCGGTTGAGGGGGCGAGAACCAAATTCGAAGGACGCTTGCGGGGGTCCGCCGGCGGCCCAAAAAATTTCGGTTTCCCCGTCTGTGCAGGCCGCCTTCGGAAGTCCGGATCGCTCCGGTTTCTTCGGGCCGATTGAGCCGCGTCGGGGCTGTGAAACCCCTTGCGCGCGCCGGCAGTCTCGGACAGGACATGGCCGGACGGGACGCGAGGGAAGACCCCCGGGTCCGCCGGCCTATCCGCCGCCCCTCCCCTAAGCCCTTGACAGCGCGTCAGGTTCAAGGCGGAAGCTCAAATCTGAAAGTGGGGCTGCACAATCCTGAAGCCAGCCCCGGAGCCGCGTGTTTAACGGGTGCGGGCGCGTCGGGCAAGGGGAAATTTTCAGCGGAAATTTTCATCGGAAATTCGGTTTCCGGCCCACAAGGGCTTCGCCGTCGCGCCCCGCCACGCCACGTCGCGCGCTTCTCGACAACGTGCCGCCCCCATGGCAGAACCCGGCGCAAATTACGGGAAACTCGCGCAGCGCCATGACCGACCTCGACCAACTCGAACACGATACGCTCCTCCGGATCGACGAGGCCGCCGACGAAGCGGCGCTGGAGGCCGTGCGCGTGTCGGCGCTCGGCAAGAAGGGCGCGATTTCGGCGCTGCTCGCCACGCTCGGCAAAATGGCGCCCGAGGAGCGCAAGAGCGAAGGCGCGAAGATCAACGCCCTCAAGGACAGAGTGAGCGAGGCGCTCGCCTTGCGGCGCGCCGTGCTGGAGACGCTCGCGCTGGAGGCGCGGCTGGCGGCGGAGACGCTCGACGTGACGCTGCCGGCGCGCGCCGGCGGCGTCGAGAAGGGCCGCATCCACCCGATTTCCCAGGTGATGGACGAACTCGCCGCGATCTTCGCCGATATGGGCTTTTCCATCGCCGAGGGGCCGGACATCGAGAGCGACGACTATAATTTCACCAGACTGAACTTCCCCGAAGGCCATCCCGCGCGCGAGATGCACGACACCTTCTTCTTTACGCCGGGCGCCGACGGGACGCGCAAGTTGCTGCGCACGCACACCAGTCCGGTGCAGGTGCGCACGATGCTGGCGCAGAAGCCGCCGATCCGCGTCATCTGCCCCGGGCGCACCTATCGCTGCGACTCGGACCAGACGCATACGCCGATGTTCCATCAGGTCGAGGGCCTCGTCATCGACGAGACGACGCATATGGGCCATCTGAAATGGGTGCTGGAGGAGTTCCTCGCCGCCTTTTTCGAGGTGAAAAGCGTCAAGCTGCGCTTTCGCCCGTCCTTCTTCCCCTTCACCGAGCCGTCGCTGGAAGTGGACGTGCAATGCAACCGCCAGGCCGGGGAGGTCCGCTTCGGCGAGGGCGAGGAGTGGATGGAGATTCTGGGCTGCGGCATGGTGCATCCCAACGTGTTGCGCAATTGCGGCCTCGACCCGGACGTTTATCAGGGCTTCGCCTTCGGCGTCGGCATCGACCGCTTGGCCATGCTGAAATACGGGATGCCGGACCTGCGCGACTTCTTCGAGGCGGACGTGAGGTGGCTGGAGCACTATGGCTTCCGCCCGCTGGATTTGCCGACGCTGGCGGGCGGATTGAGCGGGTGAGATGCGCCATGACGCCCGTCAAAGCAAATTGTGACAAGAATCGACTGAACGTCGAGCTTTCCGACGGTCGAATTATCGGCGCGCCATTATGGTGGTATCCGCGTCTCTTGAGTGTCGATTCCTCGGCGCGAAACGACGTTGAACTGTCGCCTATGGGCCTTCACTGGCCGAAACTGGACGAGGATATTTCCGTCGAGTCGCTACTGCGCGGAGAGAAGGCGACCGACGCTTGCGATCCGAGCGAGGAAGAGCCATTCGAATTCGATGGGAATGCTTTCAAAACTCGATTGAGCCCTGTCGACAAGCGAGAAGGCGAGGACAGCATCGTCGATGGCGCTTACTGCATGATCGATTATCGCTCGTTAATTCACGAACGAATGTACAATTCGTATCATTATGGAATACGATTGACGGACTTCGATTACGACAACTATTTCGCGGCTGCGGATACGCTTCTCGACGTCCAAAACGTGCTTTGGACTGCGCAGTCAGAGCGCTGGCCAGGCTCGGATGGCGCCGCCAAACTATGGATGTACGGCGCATTGCAGCTTTTGGCCGTGCAGCAAGAGGCGACGAAGCAGATGCTCAATTGTTTCCTCCGGACGCCTGTACCGTTCGAAGCCGAGGCTGTTTTCAGGGAAATATACGATCTACGGGTTTCAGTGGCGGGACATCCACATAAGCACACGAGCAAGAAGCTCGAGCATCAGGGCTGCACGTTCATGGGCGTCCGCGAGTCGGGATCATCGTTTTCCGTCGGAACGCTGAAGAATTTCGATCGATACATTCATCGAAGTTTTGACGTACGCGACTTAATCAAGAGACAAAGAGTCGTTGTCGAGTTATGTCTTGCGGCCGTTTGGAATAAGATCAGGCGCGACCCCAGATTCGAGGTCGCCCGACAGGTTCCGCCATGAACGACGCGCAAATTCAGGCCATCGCCGAGAAAGTGCTCGGCGCAACGCTCGGCGCCTTCGGCTTCCAGCGCGCCGAGGCGCGCTCCGGGATCGATCACAGCGACGAGCCGGCGGTGTTCGTGGACGCGATCCTCGCCGCCGGCGCGCCGCCCATTCCGGGGCAGGTCAGCATGGACGCCCGTCTCGCTCTCAGCGACGCGCTTCTTGCCGCCGGCGAAGAGCGCTTTCCGTACCTGCGTACCAGACGCTTGGGGGACGACGATTTACCGGAGGAAGCGGCGCAGGATTTGGCGCGGAGCCATTCGTGATCGACGATCTTCTCGCCCTAGCGGACGATCTCGCCAAACGCGAGACCGGCAGGCCGAAACAGGCGTCATTGCGCCGCGCCGTGGGAACGGCCTATTACGCCGTTTTTCACGCGCTGGCCAAAATGTGCGCGGACCAACTCGTCGGGACCACAAAGCCTTGGGACGTTTACACGCCCATCTATCGCGCCATAAATCACGCCGCCGCGCGCAAGGTTTTCAGCAGTGTGCGCAAGGACCATGGCGACGGAGCCGCGGTCGCCGCGATCGGCGTGACGTTCAGCAGTCTGCATGAAAAGCGGCTCGAAGCCGATTACGATCCGGAGCCGTTCAGCCACACGCGGCAGGAAGTCAAGGACTTGATCCAAGAAGCACGCAACGCGATCGAGGCTATCAACTCTTTGCCGCCCGAAACAAAGTTGCGCCTTGCGGTTCAGTTCGTGACCAAGACGCGCTGACCTCATAGAATCGACGGGACATGAAACTCACCCTCTCCTGGCTGAAAGACCACCTCGACTTCGGCGCCTCGCTCGTCGAGGTCTGCGACACGCTCACGCGCATCGGCCTGGAGGTCGAGAGCGTGCACGACCCCGCCGCGCAGCTCAAAGACTTCGTCATCGCCAAGGTGATCGAGGCGAAGCGCCATCCCAACGCCGACAAGCTGCAAGTCTGCATGGTCGATACCGGCGCGGACGCGCCCGTGCAGGTCGTCTGCGGCGCGCCCAATGCGCGCACGGGCCTCAAGAGCGTGTTCTCCGCGCCGGGAACCTACATTCCCGGCAAGAAGATCACGCTCGGCAAGGGCGTCATCCGCGGCGTCGAATCGCTCGGCATGTTGTGCTCCTTCGAGGAGCTTGAACTCGCCACGCAGAGTGAGGGGATTATCGAACTGCCGGACGACGCGCCCGTCGGCGCGGTCTATGCGCAATGGGCGGGGCTCGACGATCCGGTGATCGAAATCAATCTGACGCCCAACCGCCCGGACGCCGCCGGCGTCGCCGGGATTGCGCGCGATCTTGCCGCCGCCGGGCTCGGCAAGCTCAAGACGCCCGACGTGCTGCCGATCGAGGGCAAATTCCCGTGCCCCGTGCGCGTGACGCTCGCCTTTTCGGAAAGCGACAAGCATCTCGCGCCCTTCTTCGGCCTGCGCTTGGTGCGCGACGTCAAGAACGGGCCAAGCCCCGCCTGGCTGCAGGAGCGCCTGCGCTCGATCGGCCTGCGCCCGATCAACGCGCTTGTCGACGTGACCAACCTCCTCACTTTCGACCGCGCACGCCCGCTCCACGTCTTCGACGCGAAGAAGGTGACGGGCGACCTCGTCGTGCGCCGCGCCAAGCAAGGCGAAACGCTGCTCGCGCTCGACGGCAAGACTTACGCACTCGACGCCGACATGGTCGCCATCTGCGACGACAGCGGCCCCGAGTCGCTCGCCGGCGTGATGGGCGGCGAAGCCTCGGGCTGCGACGAGACGACGACAGACGTGCTGATCGAAACCGCCTTGTGGGATCCGCACAACATCGCGCGGACGGGGCGCAGGCTCGGCATCGTCACCGACGCGCGCTACCGCTTCGAGCGCGGGGTCGATCCCGCCTTCGCGCTGCCGGGGATCGAGCTTGCGACGAAGCTGATCTTGGACCTGTGCGGCGGCGAAGCATCAAGCCTCGTCCTCGCCGGCGCGGTTCCACGCGAGACGCGCATCGTCGATTTTCCCTGGAACGAAACAAAGCGCCTCACCGGCGTCGACGTGGAGCCGGCCGAGGCGACGATGTTTCTGGAGCGCCTGGGTTTCGCCGTTGCGGCGGCCGACGGCGCCGCGAGCGCGAGAGTGACCGCGCCCTCCTGGCGCCCGGACATCGAGGGCAAGGCCGACATCGTCGAGGAGATCGTGCGCATCAAGGGCGTCGACGCTGTGCCTGCGGAGCCTCTCCCTCGCGCGGAAGGCGTCGCGGCCCCGGTGCTCACGCCGCTGCAAAAGCGCGCGCGCGGCGCCCGGCGCGCTCTCGCCGCGCAAGGTCTCACCGAGGCCGTGACGTGGTCCTTTGTTTCGAGCGAGCAGGCGTGCGCCTTCGGCGGCGGCGCGAGCGAACTCGCCCTCGCCAATCCGATCGCCGCCGATCTTTCGAACATGCGGCCGAGTCTGCTGCCCGGCCTTGTCGCGGCGGCAAGCCGCAACGCCGCCCGCGGCCATGGCGACGCCGCGCTGTTTGAAGTCGGGCAGGTGTTTCTCGACGCGACCGAAAAGGGCCAGAAGATCGCCGCCGCCGGCGTCCGCCGTGGGCTGGCGGGCGCGGGCCGCCACTGGTCCGCGCCGGAGCGGGAGGCTGGCGCCTTCGACGCCAAGGAGGATGTTTTCGCGCTTCTACAGGCGCTGGGCGTCGCGACGGGCGGGTTGCAGACGGTCCCCGGCGGCCCGGCCTGGCTCCATCCCGGGCGCAGTGCGACGCTGCAGTTCGGCCCCAAGGCCGTCGTCGGCTGGTTCGGCGAACTGCATCCGCGTGTGTCGGCCGCGTTCGACGCCGAGGCGCCGGTCGCCGCCTTCGAGATCATCCTCGACGCGCTGCCGGCGCCCAAGGCCAAGCCGACGAAGACCAAGCCGAAGCTGGAACTGTCCGACCTTCAGCCGGTTTCGCGCGACTTCGCCTTCCTCGTCGATCGCGCCGCGCGCGCGGGCGATCTCGTCAAGGCCGTGCAGGGCGCGGACAAAGCGCTGATCGTGGAGGTGAGCGTCTTCGACGTTTACGAGGGCAAGGGCGTGCCGGCGGACAAGAAGTCGGTCGGCCTCGCCGTGACGCTTCAACCCCGCGAGAAAACGCTGACCGACACGGAGATCGAGGCCGTCTCGCTGAAGATCGTCGCCGAGGCGGAGAAAAAATGCGGCGCGGCGCTGAGGTGAAAACGGCGCGGCTCCAGTGCGCGCCATCGCCGATTGCGAGGCGATCCAGGCGCCGCACGCCTACAACCAGTGTCTTGCCTCTTTCGGCCCCGTGCGCGGCCAGCGCGGCGCGAGCCCTTCGGGCGTCGCCGGCAAGGGGGCGCGCGACGCGAGCGACAGGCGCGCGCCTCGCCGCGACGGACGCGTGCGGATCGAGTTCACGCCGGGACAGCGGAACTGGTGACGCCGGTTCTTGCGACCGCCGCCTACGCCCCCGCCTCCCGCTTCCGATGCGCGAACAACTGCGCCAGCGCGCTGGAGGCGACGCGCGACTCCACGTCGTCGGCGCGGCTCGTCAGGACGATCGGGACGCGCGCGCCGAGCACCAGCCCAGCGGTGTCCGCGCCGCCGAGGAACACGAGCTGCTTGGCCAGAATATTCCCCGCCTCCAGATCGGGCGCGACGAGAATGTCGGCGTCGCCGGCGACAGGGGATTTGATTCCCTTGGCCGCCGCCGCCTCCGGCGAGATGGCGTTGTCGAAGGCCAGCGGGCCGTCGAGATCGGCGCCCGCGATCTGCCCGCGATCGGCCATCTTGCACAAAGCCGCCGCCTCGATGGTCGAAGGGATTTTCGCCTCCACCGTTTCGACCGCGGAAAGAATCGCGACCTTCGGGCGCGCGACGCCGATGGCGTGGGCGAGGTCGACGGCGTTGCGGACAATGTCGCGCTTGTCGTCGAGGCAGGGCTGAATATTGATCGCCGCGTCGGTGACGAGCAGCGGCTTGCAATAGGCCGGAACGTCCAGCACGAAGACGTGGCTGATGCGCCGCTCGGTGCGCAGCCCGGTCCCCTCCCGCACCACGGCGCTCATCACCTCGTCGGTGTGCAGCGCGCCTTTCATCAGCGCTTGCAGTTTGCCGCGATGCGCGAGCGACACCGCCTGTTCGGCGGCGGCGTGGCTGTGCGGCGCCTCCACGAGCTCGATCCCCGCAATAGAAACGCCGCAGGCGTGCGCGGCCGCCTCGATCTTGGCGCGCGGGCCGATGAGCACGGGGACGATCAGTCCGCGGTCGCGCGCCGCGAGGGCGCCTTCGAGCGAGAGCGCGTCGCAGGGGTGAACGACGCCGACCCGAATCGGCGGCAGCGTCCTGGCGCGCGCAATCAGCGACTCGAAGAACTTTTCGCACACGCGTTTTTCGCCCGCCGCCGCGCGCGCGGCGACGAGTGCGTCCGGGCGCGCCGTCGGCGGGGTCGCGGTCATCCAAGTCTTCCTTCTTGCGCGCTCGTAAGGATCGACGCGGCCGGTTCAGCCCGGCGGCTTCTGCGCGAGGCGGTCGACGAAGTAGCGGGCGGCGCGGGTCCAGGATTGATCCGTGTCGCCCCGGAAGTCGAACGTCTGCATATAGGCGAGTTCGCCGGTCTTCACGTCGCGGATCGACACTTTCAGCGCCATAATCAGCGTGCTGACCTTGTTGACGACGCCGGTCAGGACAAAGTCCGCGCCAGCGCCTTCGCCGAGCCTGCGCTCGCAGCCGTTGCAGCTATGCAGATACTGGCGTTCGAGAATGGCGGCAAGATCGGCCGCGATCTTGCCGCGGTCGGCGATTTCGTAAACGCCGAGTTGCGAAATCCGCTCCGCGATCGCGTCGCGCGCGAGAGCAAGCCGTCGCTGGTGATCGGCGCGATGATCGCCGGGCTCGTTCGACGTGTCGACGATTTCGAGATCGAGGACGAGAAGGCGGCGCCCGGCGGCCTTGCTCGCCGCGGCGGCGCCCGCAAGGACGGCCGCGGCGAGCGCGAGGCGAAGGACGAGCCCCGGAGAGCAGATCATTCCTTGGCCCCGTATTTGTGCAGATGCGCGCCATGCGCCGCGAGCCAGGCCTCGGCCCGCTCGGTTTCGGCGCACAGGCCGCGCGTCAGCGCCCAGAATTTCGGAGAATGATCGAGATGCACGAGATGCGCGACCTCATGCGCCGCGAGGTAATCGAGGACATAGGGCGGGGCAAGAACGAGCCGCCAGGAAAAGTTCAGCGAGCCCGACGCCGAGCAGGAGCCCCAGCGGCTGACGGGATCGCGCAAGCCGACGCTGCGCGGGACGAGCCCGAGCGCGTGCGTGTGGCGCGTGACCGCGGCTTCGAGGTCGCGTCGCGCCTCGCGCTTGAAATGGTCGCGCAGGCGCCGGTCGAGATGCTCTGCGCGGCCGGCGACGCAAAGCGAAAAGCCAGGCTCGTCGCTCGCCGGCGCGTCGTCGCGCCCCTCGATCCAGACGGTTCCGCGCGAGCAGGGCCGATGCTCGACCAAATGATCGACGCCGCGAAACGGCAGGATCGCGCCATGTTCGAAGAGAATGCGCGCGGGCAGACGATTGAGCCGCGCCGCGATCCAGGCGGCGTGCCGCTCTGCGAATTCGCGCGCGTCCCGCAGGGAGGCGCGCTGCGGCATGGTGAGCACGGCGTCGCGCGCGGCGAAGCGCACGCGCAAGGTGAAGCGCCGCGCCGTCGGCATACGCCGCAGCGCGACAGCGATGGTCTCGCCGGCGTGCGTCAGCGTGATGACGGCGCCGTCTGCGCTCGAAGCGGAGGTGTCGCGCAGGAGGCGAAGCATGACGTCATGCTAACGCGAATCGCCACCGAGTCGCGACAGCGAAAATTCGCTCGAAGCGAAATTTTTCGCTTGCGATCCTCGCTCGCTTCTCTCGAACTACAAATAGCGTTCGAGTTCGCGCGCGGCCTCGGCGGGCGGGCGCGCGACGTTGAAGGCGTTCACGAAGCGGCCGTTCTTGTCCATCAGATAGACGACCGTCGTGTGATCGACGGCATAGTCGCTGTCCCCGCCCGGCGCGCGCTTGGCGTAGATGCGGTAGGCCTTGAGGACAGGATCGAGCGCCTCGCGCGGCCCCGTGAGGCCGACGATGCGCGGATCGAAATTCGACAGATAATCCTTCAGCACGGCCGGCGTGTCGCGCTCCGGATCGACGGTGACGAACAGCGCGCCGATCTTCGCCGCCGGGCCGAGCGCGCGTAGTATTTCCGACATTTCGAACAAGGTCGTGTGACAGATGTCGGGGCAATGCGTGTAGCCAAAGAACACCAGGAAGGGCCGGCCCAGAAAATCCTTGTCGCTCGTTTGGCGGCCGTCCTGCGCGGTCAGTTGAAACGGCCCGCCGATCGCGGAGGGCGCCGGCGGCGGACTGTTGCCGGTGAAGGCGACGAAGCCCGCGAAGGCCAGCGCGAAAATCAGGCCGGCGCCGATCAGGAGCGGCTTCGAGACCCTCGGCTCCGCCGCGCCTTTCGAGCCGCGCTTCGTCGCGGTTTTTTGCGCCGGTTTGGAGACGCCCTTGGACTGACCGTTCGACATTCGCTGGATTCCCGTGACCTTGCGTCAAGATCGGTTGGAGGGGCCTCTCGGCGCAGACGGAATTAGCGCCAGCGCGGCTTCAGTCAACGAGAACGATATGCGCGTCATTGCAAAGGTCCACGGCGCCAAAGTCGCTAACGTCTTCGAATTTCCATCGCGCCTCGAACAGGCAGCCCTTGGCGCCGGTCAGCGGCAGGTTCGCCTTTTCTCCCGACGGCAGGGGCTTCTCCAGCTTGCCGACGACGGTCTCCGGGTCTTTGTCCTTGTCCTTACCCGGCATGACGACTTCGAAGCTGAGCAGCGACACGCGCCGCTTGTTTTCGAGGTTGACCGCTTCCGCGGGTTTGACGGGCGGCGGCGCGGCGCGGGCCCTGCGGGCTGCGTCCGCCGGCTGCGCGCAACACAGCGCCAGCAGGCCCGCGGCCGCCAAGCGAAGGCTCAATGGATTCGATCCCTTCATTTTCTGGAGCTTAGACCGCCCTTCGGCGATCGCCAAGCGCGCGGTCGACACGCGGAGCGCCGGCGGATGCGCCGCTGCGGGGGATAGTGTAGATTGCGGCGCGTCGCACATGATTCCTCGACGGAGAGCAGGCCGGACATGACCGACGACCCCAACGCCGTTCCCGGCAAAATCCTGGTCGGCGCGGCCGCGACGGGCGACGGACGCCGCGGCTATCGCTATCTCACCCTCGCGCTCGGCAACCGCCACGGCCTCATATCCGGCGCGACGGGCGGCGGCAAGACCGTGTCCCTGCAACGGCTCGCCGAAGGCTTTTCGAACGCCGGAAGCTCGGTGTTTCTCGCCGACGTCAAGGGCGATCTCGCCGGCGTCTCCCAGCCCGGCGACGCCAAGCCCGCCTTTGTGAAGCGCGCGCAGGAAATCGGCCTCGTCTACGAGCCGGACCGCTTTCCCGTCGTCTTCTGGGACATTTTCGGCGAGCAGGGCCACCCCGTGCGCGCGACAATCTCGGAAATGGGGCCGCTGCTGCTCTCGCGCCTGCTCGACCTCAACGACACGCAGGAGGGCGTGCTCAACATCGTCTTTCGCGTCGCCGACGAGCAGGGCCTGCTGCTGACCGACCTCAAGGACTTGCGCGCGCTGCTGACCTACGTGTCCGAGAACGCGGCCGAGATCCAGACGAAATACGGCAATGTCGCGCCCGCCAGCGTCGGCGCCATTCAGCGCCAGCTCCTCGTGCTCGAACAGCAGGGCGGCGACAAATTCTTCGGCGAGCCGGCGCTCGACATCGGCGACTTTCTGCGCACGGACCGGGACGGACGCGGCGTCGTCAACATTCTCGCCGCCGACAAGCTCATGCGCTCGCCGCGGCTCTATTCCACCTTCCTGCTGTGGCTGCTCTCCGAACTCTTCGAATATCTTCCTGAAGTGGGCGATCTCGACAAGCCCAAACTCGTCTTCTTCTTCGACGAGGCGCATCTTCTGTTCGACGACGCGCCCAAGGCGCTGCTGACCGCCATCGAACAGGTGGTGCGGCTTATCCGCTCCAAAGGCGTCGGCGTCTATTTCGTCACGCAAAATCCGCTCGATGTTCCGGATACGGTTCTGGGCCAGCTCGGCAACCGCGTTCAGCACGCGTTGCGCGCCTTCACGCCGCGCGACCAGAAGGCTGTGCGGGCGGCGGCCGAGACCTTCCGCGACAATCCCGCAATCGACGAGGCCGAAGTCATCATGCATCTGGGCGTCGGGGAGGCGCTGGTCTCCATGCTCGACGCCAAAGGCGCGCCGGAGATGGTCGAGCGCGCCTTCATCGCGCCGCCGGCCGGGCGCGTCGGCCCGATCGCGCCCGAAGAACGCGCGGCGGCGATGGCGAAAAGCCCCTTCGCCGGGAAATACGACACGCCCGTGGATTCCGACTCCGCCTTCGAAATGCTTCAGGCGCGGGCGGGCGGACGCGGCAAGACGAACGGCAAGGCGAAATCCGGGGCCTCGGGCGGCGCGCCCGCCGGAGAAGGCGAAGAAAGCGGCGGCTGGATGGACACGCTCGGCGGCATGGTCGGCGGCCTTTTCACGAGAGGCAAGCGGGGAGGCCTCTCGCCGGCGGAGCAGGCGCTGAAGGCCGCCGTGCAGTCGGCGGCGCGCTCGGCCGGCTCCAGGCTCACGCGCGAAATTTTGCGTGGGGTGCTGGGCGGGATGTCGAAGTAGCGGGGAGAGTAAGAATACAAGAACAAGCATAGACACAGAATGTCGCTCAAACCGGAAGCAGCGGCGCGGGCCTTCGCTGACGAATGAATCCCAAACCGCATGAAAACAACGCGATATTTTTCCGAACAGGTCTTGCGCAAGCGTCCCTACATCAGCGAGAGGATGTGCCGAGACGTCGTCGCCGCGCCTCTGCGCCGCTCGGCTCAGGACGACGCCCGCATACGGCATTGGGGGGCGGTCGAGGATGCGCGCGACAGAAAACGGCGTATATTGCGAGTCGTGACGCTCGCGGACGGCGAGACTCTGCACAACGCCTTTTTCGACCGCGACTTCCGGAAAGACGCCCCATGAAACTCCACTATTACCCCGAGACCGACAGTCTCTACATCGAACTGAGGGCGGAATCGGGCGTCGAAACCCGCGAAATTGCGCCGGGCCTGAACATCGATCTCGACAGCGAAGGCGGCGTCGTGGGCCTGGACATCGACCATGCTTCAAAAAAGCTCGACCTCACGTCGCTTGAAACAATCGCCCTGCCTCTGCGCGCCGCCAAGGTGGCCTAAGCCCCCCATTACCAAACATTAATCCAGAACTTAGCCTGCGCTCACCCCCCGCCATTCCCCGCCGGGGCCTTGCCGCGGTATAGTCTCTTCGTTGCGGCCGGCGTCATGCGGCCGACCATTGCGGGCTCGCCGCCCTCGCGGGGGCTCGTCAGGAGGACGAAAATGGCGAAAGCTCTGCCCGTCATCTCCGGCGAAAGCGGCCTGGCCCGCTATCTCGCCGAGATCCGCCGCTTCCCCATGCTGGAGCCGCAGGAGGAATACATGCTCGCCAAACGCTGGCGCGAGCATCACGATCCCAAGGCGGCGCAAAAACTCGTGACCTCGCATCTGCGGCTCGTCGCCAAGATCGCCATGGGCTATCGCGGCTACGGCCTGCCGATCGGCGAAATCGTCTCGGAGGGCAATGTCGGCCTCATGCAGGCCGTCAAGCGCTTCGAACCCGACAAGGGCTTTCGCCTCGCCACCTACGCAATGTGGTGGATCCGCGCGTCGATTCAAGAATATATCCTGCGCTCCTGGTCGCTCGTGAAAATGGGCACCACCGCGAGCCAGAAGAAGCTCTTTTTCAACCTGCGCAAGGCCAAGGCTCGCCTCTCCGCTTTCGAGGAGGGCGACCTCAGACCCGAAAACGTCGAGAAGATCGCGACGCGTCTCGGCGTTTCGCGCCAGGACGTGATCGACATGAACCGCCGCATGGGCGGCGACGCCTCGCTCAACGCGCCGCTGCGCGAGGAGGGCGAGGGCGAGTGGCAGGACTGGCTCGTCGACGACAGCGCGGATCAGGAGAGCATTCTGGCCGAGCGCGAGCAGAGCGACAACCGCCTCAAGGCGCTGCGCGGCGCGCTCGACGTGCTCAATGCGCGCGAGCGCCGCATCTTCGAGGCGCGTCGCCTCGCCGACGATCCGGTGACGCTGGAGGATTTGTCGAGCGAGTTCGGCGTCTCGCGCGAACGCGTGCGCCAGATCGAGGTGCGCGCCTTCGAGAAGGTGCAGTCGGCGGTGCGCGCCGGCGTCGCGAAGATAGAGGCCCTGCCCGCGCAGATGGCGTAGCGGCGCGCATTCGGGAAGGCGGTCACTCGCAGATCGCCTTCAGCGCCTTCCATTCCTCGTCGGTCAGCACGGGCGCCTTGACGGCGCCCTTGTCCTTGTCTCTGCCCTCGTCCGCCGCCGCGAGCTTGGCGAGCCGGTCCTCGCTCAAGGGGTGGTCGTGGAGGATGGTGAAGAAGCCGTCCGCCTCCTTGCCCGTGACCCGCAGCAGCAGTTCGCCCATCGGCTTGGCCGGCCGGCCCAGCTTCGCCAAAGTCTTTGCGGCGAACGCGTCCGCGGCCGCCTCCGCGTCGCGGGAATTGGCGGCGGACAGCAGGGTCTTGCTGGCGAAGATCAGCGCGCCGCCGCCCGTCACGTCGCCGAACAGCAGCCCGACCAGATAGGCCGTGCCGCCGTCGGCGACGATGCGGCGCAGATGGTCGCGATTCTCGACGTGACCGAGCTCGTGCGCCAGCACGCCCAGCATTTCGTCCTGCGACTGCGCCTTTTCCAGAAGGCCGTCGAGCAGGAAAACCTTGCCGCCGGGCAGCGCGAAGGCGTTGGGAACCTTGGAGGCGATCGCATGAATAGACGCCGGCAGGCGAAGCGTCGCTGCCGCCTGCAGGCGGGCCGAGAATTTTTCGAGCGCCGCCAGCCCCTTGGGGGCCTTGCACTCTTTGCCCGAAAACATGTCGAGCGCCTGCTTTTCGACGGCTTCGCCGAAGCGCTTTTCCCAGGCGAGCGGGATCAGCGGCGCAATGCGGTCGGCGGCGAGCGGCACGCCGAACCAGATGAGGCCGAGGATCGACGCCGTCGCCGCCAGCGACCAGCCGACGATCTTCAGCATCGAATGCGGCTTTTCGCGCCGGTCGCCTTCGAGCAGGCGGCAATGCGCCGTAATCTGCTCCATGAGCGCCGCATCGCGCGTCTCCAGGCGGGCGAGCTCCGGCGCGCCGACGGCGCGGATGCTGAGGAGGCCGTCGGGCGCGCCGTCGCGCCGCCGCACGTCGGCATAGGGCCAGGCCGCGAGCAGCGCGCCGTCCTCGTAGATTTCCAGGGCCGGGCCGAAGTTCAGCCTCACCCGCCGCTTCCGGTTGACTCGCCCGTCGAGATAGATTGCTTCCGGCGCCGCGGCCTCTGGCTCCACCAGTTCGCTCATCGCGCCACCCCTGCTCAGAATCCCACCACGTCGAGATTGTCGGCGAAGCCCTCGCCGAGCGCGTTCGCCGTTCCCGGCCGCGACGCGACATGCTCCAGCCCCTCCAGATCGTACAAGGTCAGCGACGACACGACGATCTTCCAGACGCGCTGAATGAAATAGATGCGCCAGAGCACGCCGAACGCAAGCATGACGCCGAGATAGACGGGAACGACGGCGAGGATCAGGACGAACGAGGGCGTTTTGCCCTCAGCCGAGGCGGTCTCCAGGGGAACGCCGTTCAAATCGAGCGCGAACATGACGATCCCGAACAGTATCGCGCCGACGAATAGCACGGCGACGTTCATGCCGATATAGGCCCAGATATTGCCGAAGAAGGCCGAGAGCCTCAGCGAAGACATAGCGCGCGCCTCGCCGACGCGCAGCCCCTCCAGCCACCATTTCCATTGTATCGCCTTGTAGGCGGCGTAAACGAACGGGGCCGCGAGATAGGCAAAGATCAGCAGGACGGCGCCGAGAACGCCAAGGCCGCCGAGCCCGCCGAGCGATCCGTCCTTCGCGTCGGCTTCGGCCGCGCCTGCCGCGGCGGCGATGACGACGAAGAGCGCCATCGGAACGGCCCACAGCCACCAGCCGCGCTTGAAGAACTCCCACCCCGTGCCGACGAACCGGCCGGCCGCCTCCCCGTAATGTGTGTGCTTCATCTTGCGGCGTTCGAGCGCCGCCTGCGCCCAAGGGTAGGCGAGGCCGAGCGTCAGCCCGGCAAAGGCCCACCACAGCACCGCCCAGAAGGCGTAGAGCCAGCCCGAGCCGTCCATGCCGAAGCGCAGACCGCGCCAGGCGGTACGGTGCAGGCGGTAGCGCCGCGCCCGGTACAGCGCAAACTGCGTGAAGGCGAGGAAAAAGACGCCGAGCGGGAGCGAGGCGAAGGCGTATTGGCGCTCCGCCTCGACGCCGAGCAGGAAGTAAAGGAGATAGACCGGCGAGAGAATGGCGAGCGCGAACAGAAAACCGATCAGCAGTTCGCGTCCCGTCCCGAGATACTCCAAGGAGTCGCCCGCAAAAAACGTGCGCGACCACAAATGACGGCGGATATTGGTCGCGAGCCAGAAGCGGTAGAAGCCGAAGGTGACGAGTTCGAGCAGCGCGCCGGACGTGACAAGACCGCGGAAATCCGCGTCGACGCCGCGAAATTCGATGGCTTTCGGCGCGGCGCCCGGCGCCGTCGGGGTCTGCTGGTCCTGCATGAAACGCGTCTCCGTGAAATCGCGGGCCGGCGAGGCGGCCGGCGCGAGCGAAGCTCGCCGAATTTGCCGCCTCGCGCAAGCCTTCGCTAGAGCATGTCCCGCAACAGCGCGATTTAGTAAAGGCGCGTGTCATTCCCGCGAACGCGGGAATCCAGATGCAAACGCCGCCATCCGCGCCCTTAAGTCCTGGATGCCCGCTTTCGCGGGCATGACGGGGAGTTGCGAGTTTTCAGTGAATGGCCCTGGTCCCGCAAAAGTTGAATAGACTTTTGCGATAAGGACATGCTGGACATTTCGATTTGGCGCGATTTCTTTTCGCTCACGTGATTCCACGTGAGCGGAAAGCGCGCTATGCGCCGGCTCACATGGCGGGCGTCGAGCGATGAAGGACGCCTGACGAAAGGAAAAGCTGGTGCTGCAAGAGAGGATTGAACTCTCGACCTCTCCCTTACCAAGGGAGTGCTCTACCACTGAGCTACTGCAGCGATGGTCGGGCCGCGGGCGGCATTCCGCGCGGCCCGAGGGAACGGGCGCCTTGTGCCACAGGGCGGGGCGGGTGGCAAGCTGCGGGCGCGCGACGCCCAGGGCTGCCGGGGCTGCGCCGCGGCTGGGCCTGACACCGGCGCGATTTCGGCCTATATAGGCGCAAGCTCGTCAATCGCTTGGGCGCACTTGCGCCCCTGGAAAGGCTCCCGATGACCTTCGCTACGCCCGCGGCGCCCGCCGACGCCGCCATGCGCGGCCCCGCCATTTCGCGCCGCAAGCTCGACAACGGCATGGAGATCGTCGTCATCCCGGACAACCGCGCGCCGGTCGTGACCCACATGGTCTGGTACCGCAACGGCTCCGCGGACGACCCCATCGGCAAGTCCGGCATCGCGCATTTCCTCGAACATCTGATGTTCAAGGGCACCAAGGCGCATCCGCAGGGCGAGTTCTCCCATCTCGTCTCCGAGCTCGGCGGCCAGGAAAACGCCTTCACGAGCTACGACTTCACCGCCTATTTCCAGCGCATCGGCAAGGAGCACCTCGCGACCGTGATGGGCTTCGAGGCGGACCGGATGACTAATCTCGTCCTCACCGACGAAGTGGTGGCGCCCGAGCGCGACGTGGTGCTGGAGGAACGGCGGATGCGCACCGACAACGATCCCGGCGCGCAACTCGACGAATCGGTTCAGGCGGCGCTCTATGCGCACCACCCCTACGGCACGCCGATCATCGGCTGGCAGCACGAGATCGAGGAACTCTCGCGCGAGGACGCGCTGGCCTATTACCGGCGCTTCTATACGCCCGAGAACGCCATCCTCATCGTCGCCGGCGACGTGGACCCCGACGGCGTGGAGCGGCTCGCCCGCGACGCCTACGGGCGCGTCCCCGCGCGCGCCGAGCCGCCGCTGCGCCGTCGCCCGCGCGAGCCCGAGCCGCGCGCGCACCGGCTGGTGACGTTGGCCGACGAGAAGGTCGAGCAGCCGGCGATCGAGCGGGTGCTGCTCGTTCCCTCCTATCGCACCGCGGCGCCGGGCGAAGCGGAGGCGCTGGAGGTTCTGGCGCATATTCTGGGCGGCGGGCCGACCAGCACGCTGTACGAGGCGCTCGTCGTCGACGAAAAGCTCGCCGTCTCGGCGGGGGTCTATTACATGGGCTCGGCGCTCGACGACACGCGGCTGTGGATATTCGCCACGCCCGCCCCCGACGTAGAGCTTCCGGCGCTCGACGCCGCGATTGATCGCGTTTTCGCGGATTTCGTCGCCGCCCCCGTCGACGAAGCGGCGCTACGCCGCGCCAAGACCCGGCTGGTCGCCGACGCGGTCTACGCCCGCGACAATCAGGTTTCGCTGGCGCGATGGTATGGAGAGGCGCTCGCCACCGGCCTCGACGTCGCCGACGTCGCCGCCTGGCCGGACCGCATTGACGCCGTGACCGGAGCGGATGTGGCCGCCGCCGCGCGCAAGTGGCTCGACAAGACGCGCGGCGTGACCGGCTTCCTGCTGCCGAAAGTAGAGCGCGTCGAGGCCGTCGCCTGAACGGGCGCGTTTTACTTGTGGTTTCACCGGACATCCGCATGACCGCTCACGCCCCTATCGCCGCCGCCGCCTCCCGCGCCGAACATGTTCAGCGCGCCGTCACGCCCGGCGGGATCGAAGTCTGGCTCGTCGAAAGCTACGCGGTGCCGCTGGTGGCGCTGGAATTCGCCGTGCGCGGCGGCGCGGCGCAGGATCCGGCCGGCAAGCCCGGCCTCGCCACGCTGCTCGCCGGCCTCCTCGACGAGGGCGCCGGTCCCTACGACGCCATCGGCTTCCATCGCGCCGTCGACGATCTCGCCATTCACATCGGCTTCGGCGCCGACCGCGACGCGATCTCCGGCCATCTGCAGACGCTCTCGCGCAACACCGATCAGGCGTTCGAACTGTTGCGGCTCGCCGTCGCCGAGGCGCGGTTCGACGCGGACGCGATCGAGCGCGTGCGCGGGCAGTTGACGGCGGAGTTCCGGCGCGAGGCCACCGACCCCGACGCCATGGTCGCCAAGGCCTTTCGCGAGGCGGCCTTTCCCAGCCATCCGTACAACCGGCCGGTGCGCGGCGACCTTGAGACGATCGGCGCCTTGACTCGCGACGATCTCGTCGAGATGCGCCGCCGCGTCTTCGGCAAGGCGGGCCTGAAGATCGCCGTTGTCGGCGCCATCGACGCCGCGACGCTGGCGCGCCGCGTCGACGAGGCCTTCGGCGCGTGGCCGCAGGACAATGCGCTTACGCCGGTGCCGCCGATCACGCTCGCCAATGTCGGCGAGCGGCGGATTTCCAGTCTCGACGTGCCGCAGACGACGATGCGCTTCGGCCGGCCCGGCGTCGCCAAGCGTGATCCCGACTATTTCGCCGCCGTCGTGGTCAACCACATTCTCGGCGGCGGCGTCTTCACCGCGCGGCTCTTTCGCGAAGTGCGGGAGAAGCGCGGCCTCGCTTATTCCGTCTATTCCCAGCTTAACGAATACGACCAGTGCCCGATGCTGCTGGGCGGCAATTCGACGAAGAACGAGCGAGCAGGCGAGTCGCTCGCCGTCATCGAGGAGCAGTTCCGCCTGCTCGCCGACGAGGGGCCGACGCCGGACGAACTCGACAAGGCCAAGAAATTCCTCGTCGGCTCCTACGCCCTGCGGTTCGACACCTCGACCAAGATCGCGAGCCAACTCGTCAATCTGCGGCTCGACGGCTTCGAGCCCTCCTATCTCGACGAGCGCAACGCAAGGATCGACGCCGTGACGCTCGACGACGCGCGGCGGGCGGCCAGGAAGCTGCTCGGCGACGGCAAGCTGCTGGTCTCGGTCGCCGGCCGCCCGCAGGGGATGTGACGCCGAATCTGGCCGATCGTTTCCCGCGGGTGTCATTCCGGGGCTTCGCGAAGCGAAGAACCCGGAATCCAGGAACCCGCGCATTTTCTCGGATGTTCGAGCCGTTCCTGTCTGGATTCCGGGTCGAGGCTTCGCCTCGCCCGGAATGACAGCGGCGGGCGAACGGATTAACCGGACTGGGCATGACGGGCGCCCTGTGGCGTTCACCATCCGGCCACGATCTGGGCGGGCGCGGCCTTCATTTTGGCCGCAATCTCCTGCAAGAAACCCCTCGCTGGAGCTGCGCGCGGCGCGGGCAGGCCAAAACGCCTCTCGCCTAAGGGATTGTTCACCGTCTCATGGTGAATTTTCCGCTAGACGCCAGTTCGTAAGCGTAGAGGAGTTGTCTTGGGCTATCTCGCTCCGCCGCCCGCGCCGGCGCCGGTCATCGTCCTTAAGGACGTGGGCGGCCTTGTCAGCGATTATGAGGCGCGCACCGAACAATACCGACGGGAAAACCGCGAGGTGCGGCTGCACGAATGCCGCTCCGCCTGCACGCTGGCGCTCAGCCTGCCCAACGTCTGCGTCTACCCGGACGCCAAAGTCAAATTCCATCAGGCCTATAACGCCCTGACCCGCGAGGTCGACCTCGGGGTCTCGGCGCGGCTGTTCAGCTCCTACCCCGCGGCGGTGCAGGGCCGGCTTGGCTATCTGACGCGCGAATACCGTGTGCTGTCGGGAACCGAGCTGATCGCGCTCGGAATGCGCAACTGCAACGGCGGCGGCGGCGAAGGCCGCGTCATGATCGCCGGCAAGAAACCGGCGCCGCAGCCGCCTTTGGCGGGCTCCAATCCCTTGGGCGATCTCGCGCAAAATGTTCGCACGGCGGTCGCCAGCGCCTGGTCGCGGCCGGACGATTCGGCCGCCGAGCCGATCCGCGTCGGCGTGCCAGACCGACGGCCGGTTCCGCCGACCCTGGCGCGCCTGTCCGGCGAAGCGAGCGGGCGTCTCGACGAGCGCCGGCTCGAAGCCGGGCGGACCGATGTCGCGTCGCTGGAGGCGCCGCGCGGCGGCTTCGGCGCGCCGGACGAGGCCGGCGTCGGCCCCGAGCCGAAGCCCATTCCGCTGCCGCCGCGCCGGCCGCCCTCGCTGTCCTTCCGCGTCGAGGACGCGGCGCCCTCGCCGACGGCCTATACGCGGCTGATGCCCGGCGCGCAGCCGATCCTCTCCAACGCGCGGTTCGTCGCGGTCGCCGGCGGCGTTCGTTGAGCAAAGGTCGCGTGCGCGACGAGCGCGCGCGTGATAGGCGTTGGGATCGACGCTTCTAACAACAGTCCCCGTCGCGATGACGCCGCTCAATGAAGTTTTCGCAGAGGCCGTCGCCGTGGCGCTCGCCTTCGGCCAGTTCGGGCTCGCCCTTCTCGATGAGGGGCTTGTCGTCCTGCGCCGCGTCGGGCCCTTGAGCGACTGGCTGCCGGCCGAGGGCGAGAACGCCTGCGCCTCCCCCTTCCTGACGAATATGGAAGACGGCCTCGCCGCGCTTCGAAGCAGCGGCGAGGAGATTACGTTTCCCTCCATGCGCGCTTCGTCCGAAAGCGGCGCGCGGGTGAACGTCTCGATTCGCTGGAGCGCGGAAAGCGACCGTTACGTCGTCGTCACCACGCCCGACCATGGCGGCGAGCAGATCGAGCGACTGCTCGCCACGGAGCGGCGGGAAAAGCAGCTGCTTCAGCAGCAGGCCGAAGCGGCCGCTGCGAAGATGCGCGTCGCCAGCGCGCTCTACCGCGACATCGTGGAGTCGTCGGGCTACGTCGTCCTGCGCTTCGGCGCGGATCTCAAGACCGTCTTCGCCAACCGGCAGGCCGCCCGGTTTTTGGGCGCGGCGCAGGAGGCGCTGATTTCGCGCTCCGTCGATCGCCTGTTTCCCGCCATCGGACGGGACAATCCCTGGCGCGTCGACATGTGCGCCGACGGAGCCGCCAGCTTCGAGATCGCGGCGCGCGACGCGACCGGCGAACTGCGCTGGCTGAGGTGGGACGTGCGCTTCCTCGATATGGAGGGAGGCGGCGAGTTCCAGGCGATCGGCGGAGACGTGACGCAGACGCGCCGCCTGCGCGCCGAACGCGAGAAGGCGCAAGAGGAGGCGCGCGCCGCGGCGCTCGCCGAGCAACGGCTGCGCATCGCCCAGGACTTGCACGATACGCTCGTGCGCTCCATCGTCACGCTGATCGCGCAGACGCGGCTGATCGCCAAAAGCTGCCCGGACGAAGCCGCGCGAAACAGCCTCGCCGAACTCGAAGCGCAGGCGCGCGCCGGCCTCGCCGAGACGCGCGACGCCATCGCGCAAATCCGCAGCGCACGGCGCGACGGCGAAAATTTGCACGAAATTTTGGAGATGTTCGTAAAACGTTCGAGAAATTCCGGCTGCGTCGACATTCGGATCGAGATCGACCCGGCCGTCGAGACGCTGCCGGACGAGACGCGCGAACTGGTCGCGCGGGTGCTGCGCGAGGCGCTGCGCAATGTCGAACTGCATTCGGCGGCGCGCGGCGTGAGCGTCGATCTGCGCCGCAAGGGGCGGACCGTGCAGCTCGACGTCATCGACAACGGCGTCGGCTTCGATCCGTCGGCGCCGGCGTCCGGCCATTTCGGGCTTGTCGGGATGCGCGAGCGCGCCACGCTCGCCGGCGCGTCGCTCGACATATCCAGCGCGCCGGGGAAAGGGACGCGAGTGACGCTGACGGCTAATGCGAACGGTCAGCGGACTCAGAATTCAAATTTCTGATATGCGAGTCGCACGGACTCGTTCTGTGCTCCTAGTCAAAAGGCACGAAATGATTCATATAAAAGAAATGACCCTGTAAAGTTTGAGGGGAGTCCGATGACGCGCGTAGCTGGCCCCGTCGCGATGATATTTGAAGAAATGGTCCGCCAAGGGCATGTCGTTCCCGTGGAGCATATGGAAAACCTCCGACTTCCGGGAGAATACGTCTCTGTGCCGACTATTTTGACATATACTACTCCCGATATACCGATTCGTTCTGGAGTTCACGTCGATGCCAAACTGGGACAGCATCCTGAAAGAGATATCTATTCTCCAGGCCACCACCGCTGAATCGGCATTCGACAAAGTACGTCGAAAATATCTTGGAGAGTTGTTCCGGCATACAGATCGAAACGTTATTGCATATTATTCTGGCTTTCTAAGCAAACCAAGAATTGAAGGCATTGAAATTTCAGATGAGGATAAGAATGGCTTCATGTTGTGTATCCATGAACTTGATCGAAGCAAAGGATTGGATTTGATCTTGCATACTCCTGGTGGAGATACTCAGGCTACCGTGTCATTAGTTGAGTATTTACGCTGCATGTTTGGGAATAATATGCGCGCGATAATTCCACAAATTGCTATGTCCGCGGGAACTATGATTGCTTGCTCTTGTAAATCAATTGTAATGGGTAAGCAGTCCAGCTTGGGGCCGGTTGATCCTCAATTTGGTAGCATCGCTGCAGCAAACCTTCTTGAGGAGGTAAAAAAGGCGCGCAACGATATTGCAACAAACCCGAACCTTGCATTGTTCTGGAATCCAATTTTATCAAAAATTACCCCATCATTTCTTGAACGATGCGAGTGGGCTGTTCAAGATGCAAACCGATTTATCGAACGGACACTTTGCGATAACATGCTGTCGTCCTTCGAAAAATCAACGCAGGCTCAGATGGTGGCGTCGATATCGGCAGTATTTGCTAATAACGAAGGAAGGGCGCATAACACTCACATACAATACCAACAATGTGTTGATGCGGGCCTCATAGTCGACAAACTAGAGGATGATCAGAGACTCCAAGACCTTGCTTTGACGTTGCATCATTGTTACATGCACACCCTTGGCAACACGTCCGCATTCAAGATAGTAGAAAATCACCTGGGGCGCGCGATGGTGAAGATTCAGCAGCACGTTTCGCTTATGCAAACTCAATAGTCGTTTAGTATTTTTTCACGGCTTTATTCGAACGCCGCCGGATCGTAACTTCGCAGCGTGCGACAGAATTCGCAGGTCACGCCGATACGACCGTCGTCGCCGATCATGTCGCGGCGCTCCTCGGCCGAAAAACTGCGCAGCAGGTTTTCGACCCGCTCGTTCGAGCAGCGGCAGAACTCGGCGACGCCGCGCTCGGCGAAGACCTTGACGCCGCGCTCGTGAAAGAGGCGGTAGAGCAGCCGTTCGCCAGAGAGCGAGGGATCGACCAGTTCGTGATCCTCGGTCGTCGCCGCGAGGGCCAAGGCTTCGCGCCAAGCCTCGTCCTCGGCGCTCTCGTCCTCGGCGCTCTCGCCGTCGGCGAGCGGGCCTCCGCCCGGCGCGTCGCCGGGGGGAAGATCGCTCGCGCGCGGCGCGCCGCCCGCCGGCAGATATTGCAGCAGAAGACCGCCGGCGCGCCATGTCCGGCCGCGCGAGGTCACGATTTCGGCGACCGCCAGACGCACGTAAGAGGGGATTTGCTCGGATTGCCGGAAGTACATATGCGCGGCTTCGGCGAGGCTTTCGCCTTCGAGCGGGACGACGCCTTGATAGCGCGCGGCGTCCTCCTCGCGCTCGATAGTCAAAGCGAGATGGCCGCGCCCCAAAAGCGCCTCGGGCGAGGGATGCGCCGCCGCCGCGACTCCCGCCGCGTCGAACCGCGCGAAACCGCGCAGTCTGCCCGGCGCCTCGTAGTCGACGACCAGCATGTCCACGGGACCGTCGCTGCGCGTCTGTAACTGGAAGCGGCCGTGCGATTCGAGCAGCGAGCCCAGGAGCGCGGCGAGCGCCGCCGCTTCGCCCAGGAGCCGCGCCACCGGCGGCGGATAGTCGTCCCGCGTGAGGATCGTGTGCGCGGCCGGGCCTAGGCGGACGAGACGTCCGCGCAGATCGAGGGCTTCGACCGCGAAGGGCAGCACGATGTCGTCGTGCGCCGCGAAGGAGACCGGGCGGGCGGGCGCCGGGTCGGTCGCCATCAGTCCGCGCCCGCCGCGAAGCACCAGGACAGGATGCTCTTTTGGGCGTGCAGCCGGTTTTCCGCCTCGTCGAAGACCACGGACCGCGGCCCGTCGATCACCTCGTCCGTCACTTCCTCGCCGCGATGCGCGGGCAAGCAGTGCAGGAAGATCGCGTCCTTGTCCGCCGCCGCCATCAGCTTGGCGTTGACCTGGTAGGGCGCGAGCAGATTGTGGCGGTAGCCCTCGTCCGCGTCGCCCATCGACACCCAGCAGTCGGTGACGACCGCGTCGGCGCCGGCGACCGCCTCGAAGGGATCGCGCGTGACGTTGAGGCGTACGCCGTTGGCCTTCGCCCAGCCGAGCAGCGTCTCCGGCGGCGCGAATTCGACGGGCGTCGCGACGTTGATCGTGAAATCGAAGCGCTGCGCGGCGTGCACCCAGCTCGCGAGCACGTTGTTGGCGTCGCCGGTCCAGGCGACGCGGCGGCCCTTGATCGGCCCGCGATGCTCCTCGAAGGTCAGCACGTCGGCCATCACCTGACAGGGATGCGAATTCTTGGTGAGGCCATTGATGACCGGAACCGTCGCGTGACGCGCCAGCGCCACGAGGTCGTCGTGGCCGAGAATGCGGATGAGGATGGCGTCGACGAAGCGCGAGAGCACGCGCGCTGTGTCGGCGATCGACTCGCCGCGCCCGAGCTGCATCTCGCCGCTCGTCAGCATGACGGTCTGGCCGCCCAGTTCGCGCATCGCCACGTCGAAGGAGACGCGTGTGCGCGTCGACGGCTTGTCGAAGACCATCGCCAGGAACTTGCCGGCGAGCGGCTGCTCCGAGGGCGTCGCGCCCCGCACGCGACGGGCCTTGAGACTCGCCGCGCGATCGAGAATGCGCCTCAGCTCTTGCGCCGGGACTTGCGTCAGATCGAGAAAATGACGCGGCTCCGCCATGCTGTATTCCGCCATACTTACGCCGCCCCCACCCGCTCCGGCGCCCGCGCGGCGCTCTCCAGTCGCGCGCAGGCGGCCGAAAGCCGCTCCGCCGCTTCGGCGATTTCGCTTTCCGAGACGATCAGCGGCGGCAGCAGCCGCACGACATTGTCGCCGGCCGGAACCGTCAACAGCCCCGCCTCGCGCGCCGCCGCGACGAAGTCGCCGTTGGGCACGCGGGTCTTCAGCCCGAACAACAGGCCCTCGCCGCGCGTCTCGGCGACGATCGCGGGGTAGCGATCCTCGATCTCGCCGAGCCGCTGGCGCAGCAGCGCGCCCAGCCGCGCCACCCGTTCGATGAAGCCCGGCTCCAGCACCACGTCGAGCACGGCGTTGCCGACGGCCGCCGCCAACGGATTGCCGCCATAGGTCGAGCCGTGCGTGCCGGTGGTCATGCCCTTGGCCGCCTCTTCCGTCGCCAGGCAGGCGCCGAGCGGGAAGCCGCCGCCCAGCCCCTTGGCGAGCGCGACGATGTCGGGAACGATCCCCGCATGTTCGCAGGCGAGAAAGCGTCCCGTGCGCCCGACGCCGGTCTGCACTTCGTCGAGCAAGAGCAGCAGCCCGCGCGCGTCGCACAATTCACGCAGCGCCGCGAGAAAGCGCGGCGCAAACACGCGCACGCCGCCCTCGCCCTGAATGGGCTCGACGAGAATTCCGGCGGTTTCCTCGCCGATCAGCGCCTCGACCGCCGAAAGATCGGCGAAGGGCGCCTGATCGAAGCCCGCCGCCGGCGGCCCGAAACCCTCGAGATATTTGGGATTGCCGCCCGCGGCGATGGTCGCGAGGGTGCGCCCGTGAAAGGCGCCCTCGAAGGTGACGAGCCGGTAGCGCTGCGGCTGACCGTTGGCGGCGTGGTATTTGCGCGCCGTCTTGATCGCGCATTCCACGGCCTCGGCGCCGGAATTGGTGAAGAAGACGCGATCGGCGCAAGTCGCCTGAACGAGGCGTTCGGCGAGGCGCTCCGCCTCGGGAATTTTATAAAGATTCGAGACGTGCCAGGGTTTCGCCCCGGCGGCGTTCAGGGTTCCGACAAGATGCGGATGGGCATGGCCGAGCGAGAGCACCGCGACGCCCGAGGCGAAATCCAGATAATGCGCGCCGTCCTCGGAAACGAGCCACGCGCCCTCGCCCCGCTCGAAGGCGAGGTCCGCGCGCGCATAGGTCGGAAACAACGCGGACTCCAAGACCTTGCTCTCCTGACGGCGCAACTGTCCCCGCGCCGGGCCGATCCCGCAGCGAGGGCCAGAAAACGAAAGCGCCGCCCCATGAGGGCGGCCGCTTCGCGCAAGCGCGATTTTAGGTCGTCGTCCATCCGGGGTCAAATTTCCGTCCGGACGGATCAGGCGAGGCACGCCTTCGCCAGCGCCTGGAACGCCCGCGCGCGGTGCGGAAGCGCCTGCGAACCGTCGCCGGGCAGGGCGTGTTTTTCCGCGGACATCATCTCGCCGAAGGTCTTGGCGAGGCCGTCGGGCAGGAAAATCGGATCGTAGCCGAACCCCTTGGTTCCGCGCGGCGGAAAGACCAGGACGCCGTCGACGCGTCCTTCGAATTTTTCGACATGGCCGTCGGGCCACACCACCGCCAGCGCGCAGACGAAATGCGCGGTGAAGAGCGGCTTCGCCTCGCGCGCCAAAGCCCGCGCTCGTCTCCTGCGTCAAAGGCTGGCCGCGGCCCCCGCATTTTTCGGGATGATGATCCTCGGGTCGTAAGCCCGAGGACCGATCTCGTCGGGATCGGCGGTCTGGCGCAGCGTTTCGCCCCCCGCCTTCGCGGGGGCAGGCTCTTGTGGCCCTTCTGCCCGCCGGACGTCCTTTCGGAGCGCTCGCGAAGGCTGCGCGCCCGCGCCGGCTTCTTCAACCCGTCGCTCGAGGGCGCCCCCGGACTATGATCCGGGGGTGTTGGAGCTGTCCAGCCCCAGGCGGCGCTCCAACTCGGCGACCCGCGCCTTCAGCGCCGCGATCTCGCCAAGCAGCGCCTCAATTTGAGCCGCTTGCGCAGCCGCCAGCGCAAGCAACTCTTCTCTCGTCGGCTCCGGCGGCGATTCGCGAATCATCCGATCCTTGAATCGCCAAATTCTCAAAACGTCCACAACAATCGGTCAAAGCGACAATGCGCCTCAACGCTCAAC